>Ga0209061_1000602_pt1 | contig 82788 bp, 65 predicted proteins | sample Coa_R1_10_FD_187157 | JGI IMG/M metagenome (GOLD analysis project Ga0209061, IMG submission 187157) | Surface soil microbial communities from Centralia Pennsylvania, which are recovering from an underground coalmine fire - Coalmine... | ecosystem: Environmental > Terrestrial > Soil >...
CCGACCGCAAGACCCACCACCGCCTCGCGCAGTTTGCCCTCGCGGTTGTCTTCATCATCACTGCGAAGCTCATCGACTGGCGGAATCGGTGGTCACCGGGGTGCGTGCCTATCCGCTGAGCCTCTAAATCTCGCGTCCTTCTGGTTGGCCTGGGGTCCCGGTGTGGCCGAGCCCCCGGGCCTCGGCGGTACGATGGGTTAGTGACCACCACGGCTCTCGAGGCCCTGGCGGGGCGCGCCCGAGAGGCCTCGCGCCGTCTCGCGGTCTCGTCGTCCGCTTTGAAGAACGAAGCATTGCGCGCGGCGGCAGAGCTGCTCGAGACTGATGCTGAGGCCATCCTTGCCGCCAACCAGGCTGATCTCGAGCAGGCACGCGCGGAATCGCTCGACGACCCAGCGCTGGACAGGCTGCGCCTGACCAGTGCGCGGATCACCGCCATGGCGACCGCACTGCGGGACGTCGCCGCACTCGCGGACCCCGTCGGTGAGGTGATCGAGGGCTGGGTGCGCCCGAACGGACTGTCGGTCCAGCGAGTTCGAGTTCCCCTTGGCGTGGTCGGCGTGATCTACGAGAACCGTCCGAACGTCACGAGTGACGCTGCCGGGCTCTGCGTGAAGGCCGGGAACGCGGTCTTGCTGAGGGGTTCGTCGTCCGCCTTGCGCTCGAACCGGGTGATCGTCGAGGCCTTGCGCAAGGGGCTGGTCAAAGCTGGGCTACCCGATGACGGCGTCGCCCTCGTCGAGGACACCAGTCGGGAGTCGGCGATCGCGTTCATGCGGTTGCGAGGGTTCATCGATTGCCTGATCCCCCGTGGCGGCAGAGCGCTGATCGATTCGCTGGTCGAGAATGCCACGGTTCCCTATGTTCTCGACGGCGACGGGAACTGTCACGTCTATGTCGACCAGGCGGCTGATCTCGCAATGGCCGAGGAGATCGTCGTCAACGCGAAGCTTTCCCGTCCGGGAGTCTGCAACGCTGCCGAGACCCTCTTGGTGCACCGCGCGGTCGCGGAGCGGTTCCTGCCGCGGATTGCCGCGTCGCTCGAAGGGGTGGAGCTGGTCGGCGACTCCGAGGTCCGAAGGATCTTGCCGCAGGTCGCCCCCGCAACCGAGGACGACTTTGCGCGGGAGTTCCTTGGGTTGAAACTGGCCGTGGGCATCGTCGACGATCTCGATGCGGCGCTCGCGCACATCGCCCGCTACGGCTCCGGACACTCCGAAGCCATCGTCACCACGGATGTGGCTACTGCAGAGCGATTCACGCGCGAAGTCGACGCTGCGGCGGTTCTGGTGAACGCGTCCACGCGTTTCGTCGATGGTGGTGAGTTCGGTCTGGGTGCCGAAGTGGGCATCTCGACCCAGAAGCTTCACGCTCGCGGACCGATGGGGGTGCGCGAACTGACGTGCGCCAAATGGGTGGTTCGAGGCAACGGGCAGGTACGACGATGAGCCAGGTGAGTGCTGCCGATCTCGGACTCCCCGAAGGCGAAGCACCACGGTTCGCCTCCGCCCAGGAGGTCGCAGAGGGGCTCCAGCGGACGGGTTACCTTCCCAACACCGCGATTGCCAGCGTCGTCTACCTCGCAGACCGCCTCTCCAAGCCGGTATTGGTCGAGGGGCCAGCCGGAACCGGGAAGACCCAGCTCGCCAAATCGGTCGCCGAGCTCACAGGCAGCCGTCTGATCCGCCTGCAGTGCTACGAAGGCCTGGACGAGTCCAAGGCCCTCTACGAGTGGAACTATCGCAAGCAGCTGCTGCGGATCCAAGCAGGCGAGATCCTCGACGGATCGAGGGATTCCGAGGCGACGGCGACGTGGGAGGAGCTCGAGGAGAACATCTTCTCAGAAGAGTTCCTCCTGACACGGCCGTTGCTCGAGGCGATCCGCTCATCGGATCCGGTCGTCCTGCTCATCGACGAAGTCGATCGCGTGGAGCTCGAAACCGAGGCACTGCTCCTCGAGGTGCTCTCCGACTATCAAGTCTCGATTCCAGAGCTGGGCACCGTTCGAGCCACGAGACTGCCGTTGGTCTTCCTCACCTCGAACAACACCCGTGAGCTCTCCGAAGCCCTGAAGCGTCGCTGTCTCTACCTTTACATCGATTACCCGGACCTGGAGCGGGAGCAGGCAATCGTGCGAACTCGGGTGCCGGGAATCACCGGAGAACTCGCCGAGCAGGTTGCTCGCATCGTCCGGTCGGTGCGTGGGCTCGACCTCCGGAAACTCCCTTCTGTGTCCGAGACGTTGGACTGGGCACGAACACTGGTGGTCTTGGGTGTCTCCTCGATCGACGCCACCGTTGCTGGCGAGACGTTGCACATCTTGCTCAAGTACCAAAGCGATATCGACAAGGCGGCAAAAGAGCTGCTGACGACCGCCAACGAGGCGTTCGCGAAGCAGCCCCTACAGAAGCACTAAATCGGTTCCGTGCTCGAGTTGCTCTCCGGGTTCGTCGAGGAGCTGCGAAGCGCCGGGTTGCCTGTTTCGACCACGGAGCACATCGACGCAGCCAGAGCGATCCACCACGTGCCGATCGAGAACCGCGAGGAGCTGAAAGCGGCACTGGGCATCACCCTCGTGAAATCTGCGTGGCACTGGCCGACCTTTGAGACCGCGTTCGACGTCTATTTCGCGAACCGGTTCAACAGTGCCGAGCCGAAGGAGACCGAGCACCTCGACGGAGCGGCCATTGAAGGCGACGGTGCCACGGGCAAGACGTGGCTGCGCTCGCACACATCGGCAATTGACGGAGGGCTCGATGTCCCCAGCAGCGAAGAGCTTGCAGCGCTGCTCTACGAAGCGCTGGTCTCTGGTGACGTCGGACTCATGCGAACCGTAGCGCGTCACGCGGTGACGCGCTACGCGGGCGTCGAGCCTGGTCGACCCGTCGGTGGTACCTACTACCTCTATCGGACGCTGCGGAAGCTCGATCTTGATGCCGTTCTCGAACGGCTCATGCTCACGGCGCGTCCTTCGGGTCGACCGTGGACGGCTCTCGAGGAGCGGCTCGCGCGAGACGAGTACCAGTTCCGCATCGACGAGCTTCGCAAGGTGATCGAAGCGGAAATTCGCCGACGCCTCGTGCTCGACCGTGGTGCCCGAGCACTCGCCAAGTCGATTCGCAAGCCCTCACCCGAGGACATAGAGGTCATGCACGCCACACGCGAGGAACTGGCGATGCTCCACCGCGCACTGCGGCCATTGTCACGGAAGTTGGCTGCCAAGCTGGTGCGTCGCCGCCGCCACGGTCACCGGGGGCATCTCGACTTTCGGGCGACGATCCGGCGTTCACTGTCCACCGGCGGAGCCCCCATCGATCCCCGTTTTCGTCATCCGCGACCGTCCAAGCCCGAGATCGTCGTGCTCGCCGACATCTCCGGGTCGGTTGCGTCGTTCGCCCGCTTCACGCTCCACCTCGTCTACGCCATCAGCTCGCAGTTCACCCGGGTTCGGAGCTTTGCCTTCGTCGATGGGATCGATGAGGTGACGCGCCTGTTCGAGGAGTGCGACGATCCGGCGGAGTCGGTGGCACGCATCAGCACCGAGGCGGACGTGAGCTGGATCGACGGGCACTCCGACTATGGGCACATGCTCGTGGTCTTCTCGGAGCGATGGCGACGCTCGATCACCTCGAGGACGAGCCTGCTCATCCTGGGGGACGCCCGCAACAACTATCACGCGACGCACGCGGAGGTGCTCGCCGACCTCAAGCGCCGAGCACGTCATGTCTACTGGCTCAATCCGGAGCCGCGTGAGTACTGGGACTCGGGTGACTCAGCGATCTCGGCTTACGCGCCCTACTGCGACGCGGTGGTGGAATGTCGGAACCTGCGCCAACTCGAGCAGTTTGTGTCGGAGCTGGCATGAACATGGCAGGAGCCTCACGGTGAGCGAAGTGGACGATTCCCCAGGCACCGGAGTGGTGAGCGAGTGGACGAGGCCCGCGCTCGAGCGTCCGCAGTACCGGGTCTGGTCGCCTCCCGCGAGCGGCGACGCGTCGTGACGGCCTTGGACGAGGTCCGCCCTACCCGGATGGTGCTGGTCCGTCATGGTGAGGCAGAGTGCAACGTGCGTGGCATCGTGGGCGGCGTGCGCGGGTGCACGGGGCTCACCCCGCGTGGGGTCGCGCAGGTGGAGGCACTCGCCAAGCGCCTGTTCCGGAGCGGGGAGCTTGCCGGGGTGACCCGCCTGTACTCGTCGGTGCTCGCCAGGGCGATCGAGACCGCCGAGATCCTCGCTCCCGCGCTCGACCATTGGTGCGACGGTCCGCCGATCACGATCGAGACCGACGAGCAGCTCTCCGAGCTCCGCCCAGGAGAGGCCGATGGGCTGACCTGGGAGGAGTTCAGTGAGCGTTTCGGCGCGCCGGACTGGGACCGGGGTCCTGAGCGCCCCATCGCCCCCGGGGGGGAGAGCTGGAACGGCTTCGTCGAGCGCGCCTCGAGGGCCGTCGAACGAATTGCCGTTGTCCACGCCGGAGAGCTGGTGGTGATCGCCTGCCATGCCGGCGTCATCGAAGCGACGATGCTACGTTTCCTCCCCCTCGATCGGAGCGTTCGGCGGCTCCAGCTGCGCACGGAGCATGCTTCGATGACCGAGTGGGAGCGCGACGAAAGGGGCCGGTGGACGCTCCGTCGCTACAACGATGTCACGACCCGGTAGTGGCGAGGGGCCTCACGGTGCGTGCCCAGCCCCGGACGGGCGCAGGAGGTCGGAAATCCGAAATGCCAGATCGAGGGACTGACGGGCATTGAGCCTCGGGTCGCAGGTGGTCGTGTAGCGCTGGTGCAGGTCGCCCTCGGCGATCTCCTCCGTGCCCCCGAGGCACTCGGTCACGTCGTCGCCCGTGAGCTCGATGTGCACTCCGCCGGGCCAGGTCCCTTCTCGCCGGTGCACCGCGAAGAACCCACGGAGCTCCTCCACGATGTCGTCGAACCGCCTGGTCTTGCGGCCACCCTCGCTGACGAAGGTGTTGCCGTGCATGGGGTCGCACGCCCAGACCACCGGATGCCCCGCCTCGCGAACCGCTCGGATCAGCATCGGAAGGCGCTCTTCCACGCGCCTGGCTCCCAATCGGGTGATGAGGGTCAGCCGTCCCGGGACGCGGTTCGGATCGAGACGCTCGCACAGTGCGACCACCTCGTCGGGGGTAGCCTCAGGTCCGATCTTGAACGCGACCGGATTGATTACGCCGGAGAGGAACTCTGCGTGGGCGCCGTCGGCTTGCCGGGTGCGCTCGCCGATCCACAGCAGGTGTCCCGAGCAATCCACCCACATCCCGGTGAGCGAGTCCCGCCGCGTCAGCGCTTCTTCGTAGTGAAGGATGAGTGCCTCATGGCTGGTCCAGAAGTCGACTTGGTGCAGGACGACTTCTGCAGCCAGGTCGATCCCGCAGGCCGCCATGAAACGCAACGCGGCGTCGATCTCGGCGGCGATGCGCTCGTAACGACGGCCCTCCGACAACGAAGCGACGAACTCCTGGTTCCAGGCGTGGACCTGTGCGAGATCGGCGAACCCACCCTTGGTGAACGCGCGAAGCAGGTTCAGCGTTGCTGCCGATTGGTGGTAGGCGGTGATCAGCCGTGACGGATCAGGCCTGCGAGCCTCTGGATTGAAGGCGTCGTCGTTGACCATGTGGCCCCGATAGGCCTCGAGTTCCTGGTCACCGATTCGTTCAGTTGGCGATGAGCGGGGCTTTGCGAACTGGCCAGCGATCCTGCCGACCTTGACGACGGGAACCCCTGCCGCGTACGTGAGGATCACCGCCATCTGGAGAATCACCTTCAACTTGTCTCGGATGGAGTCGGCGGAGAATTCGGTGAACGACTCCGCACAGTCCCCTGCCTGCAGCAGAAAGGCTCGGCCCGCGCTGACCTCGGCGAGTGCCGCGGTCAGCGCACGGACCTCTCCGGCGAAGACCAGCGGGGGGAGGGCAGCCAGCTGGGCCTCGACCTTCTTGCGGGCCTGCTCGTCGGGCCACACCGGTTGCTGCGCGGCCGGGAGGTCGCGCCACGACCCGGGATGCCAGCCGGCGTTCTCGGCGATGAGAATGCCATCACGTGAGGCCGTTGGTCTCGATGGGGCTTGGGGTTCGGAGCGGCTGACCACCGAACAAGCATAAGTGCCGCGATCGCTGCCGCAACCATCAACGGCCGCGCCCGGCTGCTGGCAGGTCGGGACTGGGCAGCTGGTTGAGTGATCGGCATGCGGAGCCGACGACGACTCGTAGGCTCCCGGCCCATGGGCGTGCCAGCGGCTGAGCGTCTCGGGCTGTTGGGGGGGACCTTCGACCCACCCCACATCGGTCACCTCGCTGCAGCCACTCGCTGTCGGGAGGTCCTGGAGTTGGACCGAGTGCTGCTGGTCGTCGCCTTCGAACCGTGGCAGAAGACTCCATGGCGACGGATCAGCCCTGCCGAGGATCGCTTGGCCCTCGTCGAAGCCGCCGTTGACGCCGCCGAGGGGATCGAGGCGTGCCGAATCGAGATCGATCGCGGCGGCCCGAGCTACACCATCGAGACGGTGGAGGAGCTCGCGCGCCGGGCCGAAGCTGCCGGGCGCCCGGCACCGGAGCAGTTCCTCATCGTCGGGGCCGACCTGACCGCGAGCCTTTCGACCTGGCACCGCTCCGAGGACCTCGCGCGCGCCGTGACGCTCGTCGTCGTCTCTCGCCCGAGTGCGCGGGCACCGCAGATCCCTGTTGGCTGGCGGGGGATCGTCGTCGATGGGCTCGAGATCGAGGTGTCGAGCTCCCAGGTGCGCTCCCTGCTGGCTGCGGGTGAGTCCATCGAGGGATTGGTTCCCCCGGCCGTGGAGCGTTGCATTCGGGCTCGCGGTCTGTACGCTGGGGGCGCATGACGGAGCAGAGCGACGACCGCCCGGAGCGCGATTGGCATTGACGTTGCCGCGGCGGACGAACCTTCGGATCCAGCGACGGCTGGCGCGCCGCCAACGCCGTCTCTGCGCGGTGATGGGGCTCGGGATCCTTGCCGCAGCCCTCGGGTTGACGGTGAGCGTCCTGGACGTGGTGCATTGACCTCCGTGCCCCGGACTGCACTCGTCGCCGCGAGGGCGGCCGACGACAAGCTCGGGAAGGACACCGTCGTCCTTGCGATGGGTGACCTGATCGGAGGGGTGGCCGACGCGTTCGTCTTGACGAGTGGCCGCAACGAGCGCCAGGTCCGCACCCTCGTCGAAGAGGTCGAAGCGCGTGTCAAGCGCCAGGACGGTACGGCGCCGGTGAGCATCGAAGGGCTCAGCGATGCCACGTGGGTGTTGATGGACTACGGGGACGTCGTCGTGCATGTCTTCGCCGAAGAGACTCGGGAGTACTACGACCTCGAGCACCTCTGGTCGGGCGCGCCACGGGTCCAGTGGAGAGAGGCTAGGACCGGCGAAGCGGAGCGAGCCGAAGACGGGACAGCAGAGGGGCTCTCGCTTGCCGGGCCCGGTGATCCATCGAGGCTCCCCGCCTCCGAGGGCAGCCGCTGATCGCGCTTGCGCACGGGTCGGTGGCCCTCAGGAGCAGGTCGCAGTGGCTGGTGGCGCGGTCACGGGGCTGGCGGTTTCGTAGTTGGCGACGGTCACCGGCGTGGAGACTTGCGCGCCGGTTCCGATGGGCACCGGTACAGGCTGGCCGTCGATCTGGAAGGCGACCGGGACCTGTGCGTCGAGTTGGCCCGGGAGTGCCAGCCAGGCTGCGATCGTGAACACCACCTGCTCGATGGCTTGGACCTCTGCCAACCCCGCCAGGACGTTGAAGCTGGAGGTGAAGTTGACGGTGATCGCCTTGGTGGGCATGGGAGGGACACCCTGCGGTGGATTCGGGCTGACTGAGATCAGGGCCGTGCCCGGAGGGATCGCGCTGGTGAACCCGCTCGCGAAGTCTGAGGTGCTCGGCCCACCGAGGAGCTGATCGAGGACGGTGTCAAGCCTGCGCGCTTGAGCGATCGGAAGGCAGCGCACGGGGGCCGGCGTCACTGCTCCGCTCGTGCTGGACACGAAGTAGAGGAAGACGGGCTTGCAGCCGCCGGGCGTGGATCCGCACGGCGGGGGGTTGACCGCCAGTGCCCCATTTGGGACCTGGTTCGCCGAGATGGCTCTCGGGGGTCCGCCCACCGGCACCCCACACGCGGCGAGCGCGAGCGGGAGGGCGAGAAGGGGAGCTGCGAGCACGCCTCGTCTCGGATTCCGTCGCCTCATGGGCGACTCATCTCGCTGCACCGTGGCGATCCGCAGCGATGCTGCGTCCTTGCTCGGGGAGATCACCATCTTCGAGCCCTCCACTGTCGGCGTCGTCGCCGGCTCGCGCGTCGGCGATCGGGAGCTCGATCACGAAGCGAGCTCCGCCCCCAGGGGCCTCCTCGACCCGGACACGGCCGCGCAGGAGGCGCACGTGCTCGGCGACCAGCGCCAGACCCAGCCCGGTCCCGGCCCCCGCGCCGCGTCGCCCGGCGGCTTGGCCGCGGTAGAAGCGTTCGAAGATCCGTTCGCGTTCGGCCTCCGGAACCCCGGGGCCCTGGTCTTCCACGGCGATGAGCACGCTCTGGTGGCCGTTGCGGCTCGGACCGGGCTCGGCGGTGACGCGGCGGGCACCCCCGCCGTAGTGGGCGGCGTTCTCGAGCAGGTTGGCCATGACCCGCTCGAAGCGCCGCTTGTCGACCTCGAGGTGGACGTCGGCCAGCGCTGGTGCGATCTCGATACTGGGCGCCCGAGCGTCCGGCAGGCTCCGCAGGCTCGCCGCGACCGCCCGTCGCACCAGTTCACCGGCTTCGACTTCTTCGAGTGCCACTTCGGCGGACCCCGCGTCGGAGCTCGAGATCTCGAGGAGGTCGGCGACCATGCGCTCGAAACGGCGAAGGTCGCCGGCGAGGAGGTCCAGCGCCTGGCGTGCTCGCGGCGAGAGCTCGTCCCGGTGGGCCTCGAGGACCTCGAGGGAGGTGGACAGGGTGGTTAGTGGCGACCGGAGCTCGTGGCTCACGTCCGAGGTGAAGCGGACCTCCCGGTGGATCCGTTCTTGGAGCTGATCGACCATGCGGTTGAACGACGTGGTGATGCCGACGAGGTCGGGGTCCGTCGTCGACGGCAGTCGCGTGTCGAGGCGACCGCCGGCGATCGCGACGGCCGCTTCGGAGACCGGCGCCAGGGGGTGCAGGGATCGTCCGCTCGCCCAGCGACCCAGGATTGCCCCGAGGGCGGTGGCGAGCAAAGCCGCGAGGACGAGTGCCAGGCCGAGGATGTGCAGGGTGTGGTTGACGTCGCTGAGGTTGAAGAGCGCGAAGTAGCGAGCTCGCAGGTAGGCGACGGGCTTGCCGACCCGGATCGCGAATCCGACGACGACATATGGCGACCCAGCGATCTCGACGTTCTGGGTGGCCGCCGGCGTGCCGCTCTTGATGAGCGCGTCCAGGGAGGCAGGGACGTCGGAAGAGACCGACAGCGGCGAGGAGTACACGCTGTGCTTGTAGAAGAGGACCGATCCGGACCCAGAGGTCCGCTGGAGGACTGCCGGCAGGTCCGGACCCTGGATGCCAGACAGCAGGGCGTCCTCCACCGGGACCACGTTGGCAGCGGCTTGGCGAACCGACGCGTTGTAGGCATCGCTGGTCAAGAAGTGGTGCACCGCGTAGTAGGACGTGGCCCCGACTGCCAGGGAGAGCAGCAGCGCCCCGAGCGCGAAGACCCCGGTGACCCGGGCCCGCAGGCCGAAGCCCCTCCAGATCGTGACCGGGTTGGCGGTCCAGCCGGAGCGGCCGCGAGCCATGGGATTCCTCAGGGGACGAGCTTGTAGCCCATGCCCCGCACGGTCAGGATGTGGCGCGGCAGAGCCGGGTCAGGCTCGACCTTGGTGCGCAACCGGCGAATATGGACGTCGACGAGTCTGCCGTCGCCGAAGTAGTCGTACCCCCACACTCGGTCGAGCAGTTGCTCCCTGCTGAGCACCTTGTTGGGGTTGGCGCCGAGCTCGCACAGGAGCCGGAACTCCGTTCGCGTGCAGTGGATCTCATCTCCGCCACGGCGGCGCAGCACCCCCTGCTCGGGCAGAAGCTCGAGGTCGCCGAAGGTGATCATCGTCGGCGTCTCCTCGGCTGGCCGGGCCCGGCGCAGCAGGGCCCGGATTCGGGCTGCCAGTTCCTTGGCCACGAAGGGTTTCGTGACGTAGTCGTCGGCACCAGCCTCAAGCCCTGCAACGACGTCATGGGTATCGGTTCGCGCCGTCACCATGATGATGGGCACAGCACTCTGCCGCCGGATCGCGCGGCAGCACTCGAACCCGTCCATGCCGGGGAGCATGAGATCGATCAGGACGACATCGGGGGTCTGCGCGGCGAAGCGGTCGAGCGCTTCTTCGCCACTGTCGGCTTCGTGGACCTCGTACCCTTCGTCCTCGAGGGCGAGGCGCATCGAGGAGCGAATTCGCTCGTCATCCTCGACCACAAGGATCCTGCTGCTCATCGTCTCGTTCGGCTCGCTTCCTCGCCCCCTTGACGAGCCCTCGTCGTGGTGGGCATCACCGAAGGGATCATGCCATGGCACTACGGTGAGCTCGTGTCGGCTGGCCCGTCGGGCTGGGAACTGGATCGCTTCGGTGAATGGTTGCGCGGGAAATCGTCCGCGACGGCCAAAGCGTACCTGTCCGATGTCGCTGCCTTCGCGCATTGGGCTTCCCGGAGCGCGACGAACACGCCGGGGGACGTGAGCCGGATCCTGCTCCGCCGCTACCTCGCGTACCTCGCGACGCGCCGGTATGCCCGGGCTACCATCGCCCGGAAGGCGGCCGCGCTGCGGACGTATTTCGCCTGGTGCCGGCGTCGCGGGATCGTGACCGAGGACCCGTCGCGCCTGCTCTCGGCACCGCGGGCGACAAGCCGTCTGCCAAGAGTGCTGTCCCGTCGAGAAATCGGGACCCTCCTGGATGGCCCCGAGGTGCCGGGGAGCTCGAGGCGTGCAACCCACGGGAACGCCGTATTGAACCGCACGGCAGGCATGCGCGGGCGGCGCAGCGAGGCGCTCGAGCTCCGGGATCGAGCAGTCCTCGAGTTGCTCTACGCCGCTGGGCTTCGCGTCGGGGAGCTGTGCGGACTGGAGCGAGCCGGCGTCGACCTCCACGGCGCAACCGTCCGCGTGCTGGGAAAAGGGGACAAGGAGCGACGGATCCCCATTCACGAACGGGCAGTGGCGCTCCTCGGGCGATGGCTGTCCGAAGGCAGGCCCGTGCTCGAGACTGCTGCGAGCCCCCCCGGCGCGGTGTTCTTGAACCAGGTCGGCAGGCGACTCGGGCCGCGCGACGTGCGCCGCATCCTCGACCGACGTTCCCCGGTTCCCACGCATCCCCACGCGCTCCGTCACAGCTTTGCCACCCATCTCCTCGACGGAGGCGCCGACCTTCGAATTGTCCAGGAGCTGCTCGGCCATTCGAGCTTGCAGACGACGCAGGTGTACACCCATGTGAGCAAGGAACGCCTCCTGCGTGTCTACCGCGACAGCCATCCCCGAGCCTGAGGCGGCCACCGACAATGCGACCGATGACGCACGGACTCCCCGCTGGGTGGGGTGGCTCGACCAGGTCGGGCCGGGCGTCCTCCTGGTACGATCAGGCGGGCGCCGGTCCGGCGCTTCAGGAACAATGAAGGAAACGACGCACCCGAGCGCGGTCCACGGTCGCCTTCTGCCGAAGGTGTGGCGCTCGGGGAGGAACAACCGATTGGAGGAGACGCATTGGCGGTCGTGACGATGCGCCAGCTGCTGGAAGCCGGAGTGCACTTCGGCCACCAGACCCGGCGATGGAACCCCAAGATGCGGCGCTACATCCTCGAGGAGCGCAACGGCATCTACCTCATTGATCTGCGCAAGACGCTGGAAGGTATCGAAGCGGCGTACTCGTATGTACGCGATCTCGTCGCATCAGGGGGGACGTTGCTCTTCGTGGGGACGAAGAAGCAAACCCAAGGCCCGATTGCCGACTACGCGCAAGCCTGCGGGATGCCCTGGGTGAACCATCGCTGGCTCGGTGGGATGTTGACCAATTTCGCAACGGTCTCCTCACGCGTTCGACGTCTGCAGGAGCTGCGAGCGATGCAGGCCGCCGGCGACTTCGATGGGATGCCCAAAAGAGAAGCCCTTCGGCACGTGCGCGAGCTCGAGAAGCTGGAGCGCAACCTCGGCGGCGTCAGCCGGTTGGAGCGCTTGCCGGATGCGATCTTTGTGATCGACACCAAGAAGGAGGCCATTGCGGTGACTGAAGCCAACAAGCTCGGCCTCCCGGTGATCGCGGTTGTCGACACGAACTGCGACCCTGATGTGATTACGTACGTGATCCCGGGGAACGACGACGCCATCAGGTCCGGAGCGCTGATGTGCCGAGTCATGGCGGACGCCGTCATGGAAGGCCGCTACATTGCCGACCATCGTCCCACCCCCAGCCCAGAGGCCACGGAGGCGGCGTCGCGGCCGCGGCGGCGAGCGCCAATGCCACCACCGGCGGACGGGGCTGGCGGCCCGGAGCCGGTGACGGTCCAGCCCGTCGCATCGGGGGTCGACGCCGCTCGCGCAGAATCGACATCGGCCTACTCAGGGGACCAAGCGCCGTCGTCGGCCGTCGACACGCCGATGCACGCGGTACCGTCCCCACTGGACGAGGCGCCGGGGACCGAGGGCTCCGTGGGCGATGCGCAACGGCCGGAACAGGCCTCGGTGGTCTCGGAGGTGTGAAGGTGTCTCCCGTCACTGCACAAGAGGTCCAGGCGCTGCGCCGTGCCACTGGCGTGGGCATGATGGACGCCAAGCGAGCGCTCGAAGCGAGTAGTGGAGATTTCGACAAGGCCGTTCAGTGGCTTCGCGAACAGGGGCTCGCACGGGCTGCAGCGCGTGCGGACCGAGTGGCGACCGAGGGCGCGGTCGCCGTCGTGCGCGAGGGGCCTGTGGCCGCGATCGTCGAGTTGCGTTCTGAGACGGACTTCGTGGCCAAGTCCGCGGAGTTCGTCAACCTCGCCGACGAGCTGGCGGCGCTGGTTGCCGCCAGGGGCGAAGCTGCGCTTGCCGAGCGCCAGGACGAGATCGACCGACTGGGCGCGATCTTCAAGGAGAACATCTCCGTCGGTCGGGTGGCCCGCCTCGAAGCTGGCGAGGGGGAAGTCATCGACACCTACCTTCACCAGCAGGCCGGTCGCGGGGTCAACGGGGTCATCGTCGTCCTCGCCGGTGGCGATCAGGCGCTCGCGCACGAGGTAGCCCTCAACGTCGCGTTCTCTCGCCCGGCGTACCTGCGACGCGAGGATGTGCCTCCCGACGAGGTCGAAGCCGAGCGCCAGACGATCGAAGCGATCAGCCGGAAGGAAGGAAAGCCCGAGGCAGCGCTCCCGAAGATCATCGAGGGGCGTTTGAACGGTTGGTTCAGGGAGCGGGTGTTGCTCGAGCAGCCCTACATCCACGACGAGAAGCGCAGCGTCGCTCAGCTGCTTGGCGACGCCACCGTCACCCGCTTCGCGCAAGTCGTGATCGGTCCATGATGGAGTTGGTTCACTGACCGGCGGGATCGACGATCACTGCATCGCCCTTCGGGAGGCGACCGATGGCTGAGCGCAGGCGCGCGAAGCGTGTCGTGCTCAAGATGTCCGGTGAGGCGCTGGCGTCGCCGGAATCCGGTGAACCCATCGACGCGGCGATCGTCGAGCGCATCGCACGCGAGATCGTCGATGCTCGGGCCGAGCTCGACCTCGAGCTGGCGGTCATGATCGGTGGCGGGAACATCTGGCGCGGGTCCACCGGTGCGGGTGCGGGGATGGATCGCGCCACGTCGGACACGATGGGCATGCTCGGGACGGTGATCAACGCGCTGGCACTGCAGGACGCGCTCGAGCGGCAGTGCCAACCGACGCGGGTTTTGACGGCGATCCACATGGCCGAGGTTGCAGAGCCCTACATCCGTCGCCGGGCGATCCGGCACCTCGAGAAGGGTCGTGTGGTCCTGTTCGCGGCCGGGATGGGGAACCCCTACTTCACCACGGACACCTCAGCGGCGCTTCGTGCGGCAGAGATCGAGGCGGACCTGCTGTACAAGGGGACCCACGGGGGTGTGGACGGCGTGTACAGCGCGGATCCCCGGGTCGACCCCACTGCCACGAGGTTCGAGGAAATTTCCTTCATGGACGTCGTCTCGAAGGACCTGAGGGCGCTCGACTTGACCGCGATCACCTTTTGCAAGGACAACGGGCTCCCGATTCTCGTCTTCGATCTCACCCCCCCGGGGAACCTGCGCCGTGCGCTCAGCGGCGAGCGGATCGGTACGCTGGTCAGATGACTGAGGAGCTCGGCAGCCTGGTGGTTGAGGACATCCGGGAGCGGATGACCAAAGCCGTCGAGCACGTCCGGTCCGAGTTCGCCACCGTCAGAACTGGGCGAGCGACGCCGGCACTCGTCGAATCGTTACCGGTGGACTATTACGGCACTCCCACGCCCTTGCGCCAGCTTGCGGGCTTCAGCGTTCCCGATGCGATGCTCTTGGTCATCTCCCCTTACGACAAATCGGCGCTCGGGGCGATCGAGAAGGCGATCCAGTCCTCTGACCTGGGCATCAATCCGTCGAACGACGGCACGGTGATTCGTCTGGCATTCCCTCAGCTGACCGAGGAGCGCCGGAAGGAACTGGTGAGGATCGTGCGCCACAAGGCCGAGGAGGGCCGAATTGCGGTCCGGAACCTCCGGCGAACCGGCCGCCACGAGTTAGAGGCATTGCACAAGGACGGGTCGTTGACGGCTGACGAGGTTGACCGCTTCGAGAAGGAGCTCGACCGGATCACCCACCAGCAGGTGGCGGGCATCGACGACCTGCTCGCCCACAAAGAGCACGAGCTCCTCGAGCTTTGAGGGGGGTGAGATGACCGACAAGGACGATGCTCGCGAGGCGAGCGATGCGGAGGCGGGCCTGGAGCCGACGGGGTACCGAACGGGGCAGGTTCGCATCGTGGGTGCCGAGCTCGCCGGAGATGTGCCGATCCCCGACGAGGAGACGACCATCGTCGAGCCGGTGCTGCCGCATTGGACCGAGGCGGCGACGGGCGAGGTCCCTGCGGTGGTCGCTCGGGGCGGTGACGATCCGGCAAATGACGACCCATGGGCAGCCCTTCCGCCACCGACTTGGCGCGAAGAGGAATCCGACTGGGGTGCCCATGAGGCCGAGTTCGAACCCTCGATGCTCGGAGAGGGACAGGTCCGCCTCGGTTCGCTGGACGACTCGGGGCAGACCGATCGGCAGCCGTGGGCCTTCGATCTTCCGGGGACGGCCGGCTACGAGGACGCCGAGGACCCTCTGGGGGCCTTCGATGACACCCAGGACGCTGGCGTCGGCAGCTCCGACCAGGCGATGGACGATGACGAACTCTTCACTGGGAGCTCCCCAGAATTCGCCTTCCCCGGGTCCGCCGGGTCCGAGAGCGCGGCCTCTGGGCTCGGCGAGTCGTCGCTGCTGGGGGAGGTCGATGACCACCGGGCGACGACCGAACCGGCACCGCTGAGCGAAGCGTACGACGAAGCCGAATGGCACCGATCCCACGCATCCTCCGACGCGCTGGACACCTCCTCGAGGTGGCCCTTCGACGAGGAGGAAGGAGCACCTCGCCGCCGGTCGCAGCATCGCAGGGCGGGGCGTCGAGGCCGAGGGACCGACTCGGCGTTCGACGAGGATCGCTCCGTGTTCGCTCCGCGGACGCGCGCCGAGCAACGGCTTGCTCGCCTCGAGGGAGAACCGCGACGGCGCCGACCAGCTCCTCACCAGGCTCCCGGAGCTCAGACCGGGCTCGTGCGAGAGCCTCCGAGCCGCAATGTTGGTGCTGCGGTGATCACCGGTCTCGTCCTCGGGGTGCTCACCTTGATCACCTTCAAGATCGGCTCCGTGGCCGCCATGGTGCTCGTGACCATCGTCATCAGCCTCGCCTCCGCGGAGGCGTTCGCGGCATTTCGCCGCGCCGGTTCGCATCCGGTCACGCTTCTTGGAGTGGTCGCGACAGTCTCAGTGATGATCGGGACCTATAACAAGGGTCAGGCAGCCCTCCCTCTCGTCGTCATCCTCCTCGTGGCGTTCAGCTTCTTGTGGTTCCTCGCGGGGGTGGAACGTGGCGATGCGGTGCGCGGGACGCTCACCACGGTGTTCGTGTTCTGCTGGATCGGCGCGTTCGGGTCTTATGCGGCACTCTTGCTCAACCCGGCGCTGTTCCCCAACCGCCATGGGATCGCGTTCGTGCTCGGTGCCATCATTGCCGGCATCGCCTACGACGTCGGTGCACTGCTCATTGGCGCATGGCTGGGGAAGCACCCCATGGCGCCCTCTGTGAGCCCCAACAAGACGTGGGAGGGTTTCATCGGCGGCGCGCTGGCAGCGATCGTGCTCGCCGTCGCCGTCGTCCATCTCATCCACCCATGGACGGTCGGCAAGGCCGCGGCCCTGGGGCTGATCGTGGCGATCGTCTCGCCGGTCGGCGACCTTTGCGAATCACTGGTCAAGCGCCACCTGGGCTTGAAGGACATGGGCCGGCTCCTGCCCGGGCACGGCGGGGTGCTCGATCGCATCGACGGTCTGCTGTTCGTGCTCCCGGCGACCTACTATCTCGTGAAGGCCTTCCATCTGGGCTGAGCCCCGCCTGGCGAGGCCGCTGCCCGAGGAGCATGCATCAGTGCTGAGAAGCCTTCCGGAGAGACGACGTGGATGAGCGCAGGGTCAGCCTCGTAGGTTCCACCGGCTCGATCGGCACGCAGGCGGTCGAAGTGGTCAACGCCAGCGACGGCCGCTTCCGAGTCGTTGCTCTTGCCGCGCAGCGTTCGCTTGACCGCCTCGTCGAACAGGCTAGCCAACTGCGGCCGGAGCTGGTCGTGATCGGCGACGCCAGCTTGGCACCGGAGTTGGCCGCCCGCGTGCCGAAGGGAACCGAAGTGCAAGCCGGTCCGGAAGGGTTATTGGCAGCGGCGACGGCGGCGGAGGTGGTCGTCAACGGGGTGGTGGGGTTCGCCGGGCTGCCCGTCACGATGGCAGCGCTGTCAGCGGGGAAGCGCCTCGCGCTTGCGAACAAAGAGTCCTTGATCGCCGGTGGACCGGTCGTCCAAGCCGTCCGGCGCACCCCCGGTGCCGAGATCGTGCCGGTGGACTCGGAGCATTGCGCCATCCATCAGTGCCTGTCGTCGGTCGGCGATCGGGCTCCGTTGGCGTGCCTGCGGATCACTGCGTCGGGTGGGCCCTTCCGGGGCAAGCGTCTTCACGAGTTGACCACGATCGGCATTGCCGATGCGTTGGCGCACCCGACATGGCAGATGGGCCCGAAGATCACCATCGACTCCTCGACCCTTATGAACAAGGGACTGGAGGTCATCGAGGCCCATGAGCTCTTCGGCGTTCCCTTCGACCAGATCGACGTGGTGATCCATCCCCAATCGGTGGTGCATTCGATGGTCGAGCTGGTGGACGGGTCGACCATCGCGCAGCTGTCACTGCCCGACATGCGCCTGCCGATCGGCTACGCGATGGGGTGGCCGGAGCGGCTTCCTGCGGCATTCGGTGCGATCGACTGGTCGGCGCCGTTCGCGTTGACCTTCGAGCCACCCGACCGCGAGGTGTTCCGCTGCCTGGACCTGGCCTACCAGGCAGGACGTGCGGGAGGCAGTGCTCCCGCGTGGCTCAACGCGGCGAACGAGGTAGCGGTCGCGGCATTCCTCGAAGGTGGAATCGGGTGGCTAGACATCGGGGCCGTGGTCGAAGAGACGCTCGATTCCTGGCCCGATGAGCCGCTCGACTCGATCGAGGCGGTGCTTGAAGCCGACCGCTCGGCGCGCGAGCGGGCCGCCGCTGCAGTGCAACGCCGTCGCTTCGCGGCGTGAGCCCGCAGTCGCCGGCACCCGAGACCTCCTCGAGTCCATCCAGTGCCGGTGCGCTCGTTCGCCTCACCCTTGCGATCGCTGCGATCGTGACGGTGGCCCTCGTGCTCGGCGCCGGCGACCTGCTCATCGTCATCATCGCGATCCTCGCCATGGTGATGCTCCACGAGCTCGGTCACCTGCTCGCCGCGAAGTGGGCGCGGATGAAGGTCACCGAGTACTTCATCGGTTTCGGCCCCCGGCTGTGGTCGATCCGTCGAGGCGAAACCACTTACGGAGTCAAGGCCATCCCTGCCGGCGGGTACGTGAAGATCCCCGGGATGACCAACCTCGAGGAGGTGGATCCCGCCGACGAGCCACGGACCTATCGCCAGCAGCCCTTCCGCAAGCGCCTCGTGGTCGCCTGTGCCGGATCGTTCATGCACTATCTGATGGCTTTCGTGCTCGCGTGGGGGGCACTGGTGTTCATCGGGGCACCGTCTGCGTCGGTCGTGCAGATCCAGGGCTTCACCCGGTTCCAGGGCATGACGGAGAACCCGGCCCAGCGGGCGGGATTGCGGATCGGCGACCGCGTGATCGCGGTCGACGGGCATGCGCTGCGTTCCTTGGACTCCTTGAGCAACGTGATCAGCCACGACGCCGGCAAAGTCGTCCACCTGCTCGTCGAGCGTGACGGGCACGAGCGGACGATCACGGTCATCCCGGTCAACGGCGTGTCGACGCACAACGGTCAGACGGTCCGCCCGGTCGCAGGGACCCAGCACGGCTACATCGGCGTCGAGCTCACCGCAGCGGCAGTTCCGGAGAACCCCGTTGGCGCGTTGGGCGGCGCAGCCTCCGTCGTTGGCCACACGACGGTCAACGCCGTCACCGGCCTGGCACACCTGTTCTCGCCGCATGGGATCTCGACCTACATCGCCGAGGTGACCAACCCCAGCGTCGCCGCCCAGGACCAGCGCAGCGGTGTCGCCCGCCCGGTCTCGATCGTCGGTGCCGTCCGGGAGGCGACGCAGGGAGCGCGAGCCGGCGCGGGGCCGCTCATCGAGGTGCTCATCGCCATCAACATCTTCGTCGGGCTCCTCAATATGCTCCCGATGCTCCCCCTCGACGGCGGACATGTGGCGATCGCCCTCTACGAACGAGTCCGGACGCGCCGTGGTCGTCCCTACTACCAGGCGGACGCCGCGAAGCTCCTCCCTGTCGCCTACGCGTTCATGTTGGTGCTCGCGCTCCTTGTCTCCTCCTCGCTGTACCTCGACATCACCCACCCGGTGCCGAACCCCTTCGGGTAGCGCTCGGGGCTGTCCCCGGCGGTGCCAGGACCCGTCGCGCCGGACACGTCGGACGTCAGGGGGGTCCTGGCGCACCGGTGCCGGCGGGAGGAGGCACAATGGGTGAGTGGACCCCTCTGCCAACCTGCTCTCCCCTCGGAAGAAGACCCGCCAGATCCACATCGGCGACGTGGCCATCGGCGGGGGCGCGCCGATCTCGGTGCAGTCGATGACGACGACCAAGACGAGCGACGTCGACGCAACGCTCGCCCAGATCTACGAGCTGGCTGCAGCAGGAGCCGACATCGTGCGGTGCACGTGCAACGATGCGGCCGCTGCGGAGGGCCTGGCCCAGATCGTCCCGCGCTCCCCGGTGCCGATCGTGGCCGACATCCACTTCCATCATGAGATGGCCCTCGCCGCCCTCGAGGCGGGAGTCCATGGCCTTCGACTCAACCCCGGGAACCTGCGCAAGGAGTCCGAGATCAAGCTCGTGGCATCGGAGGCCAGGGATCGGGGCGTGCCGATCCGCATCGGCGTGAACGCAGGGTCCTTACATCCCGACATCGCCGCACGGTTCGGCGGGGCGACTCCTGAGGCCCTGGTCGAGTCGGCGCGCATCGAGCTCGCCTACTTCGAAGAGGTGGGCTTCTCCGATGTCAAGATCTCCGTCAAGGCCTCGTCGGTTGCGTTGATGATCGCTGCATACCGGCTTGCGTCTGAGTGCTTCGACCATCCCCTTCACCTCGGGGTCACCGAAGCCGGACCGCCTCCGGGTGGGTTGATCAAAGGAACCGTTGGCATCGGAACGTTGCTGGCGGAAGGCATCGGCGACACCATTCGCTACTCGCTGACGGCTGATCCGGTCGAAGAAGCGCGCGCCGGACGCCAGCTGCTCGAGGCCCTCGGCCTTCGCGAGCGCAAGGGGCTCGATCTCATCGCCTGTCCGTCGTGTGGTCGTGCGCAGGTCGATGTGATTGCGATCGCCAAGGAGGCGCAGGCCGCCCTCGAGGAGCGGAACCTGCCGATCCAGGTGGCAGTCATGGGTTGCGTCGTGAACGGGCCGGGGGAGGCGCGCAGCGCTGATCTCGGGATCGCCGCGGGCAAGCACAAAGGGCACCTTTTCATCCGTGGCGAGATCGTACGGGTCGTTCCCGAGGACCAGATGGTCGAGGCCTTGGTCGAGGAGGCCGAACGACTGGTGGCCGAGGGTGTCGAAGCACGGCTCGCCGCCGCAGACTCGCGCGCGGCCGAAGAAGCCGAGGCTGATCGTCGTTCGTTGCTCGAAGAAACCGGCACGGACCCCAATGCCGCAGCGGTGAAGATCTCCCACATCCGCAGTCGGTACGCGTCCTGAACCGTTTCGGCGCGTCTTGGGCTGGAGCGGAGAGAAGAGATGGGAGCGGCCGTCGGAGGACCGACGGGGGCGAGCGGTCGTCGAGTGGGCAGGTAACGTGACAGCTCTGTCCGGAGCTTCGACGACGCTGACCCCTCGCGCCACCGACTTCCCGCGCTGGTACCAAGAAGTGGTGGCGCGTGCCGAGCTGGCCGAGAACGGACCCGTTCGAGGGACCATGGTGATCCGTCCATGGGGGTACGCGATCTGGGAGCGGTTGCAGGCCGCTCTCGACGAGCGGATCAAGGCGACCGGGGCGCAGAACGCGTACTTCCCGCTGTTCATCCCGGAGTCCTATCTCCGGCTCGAGGCCGAGCATGTCGAAGGCTTCAGTCCCGAGCTCGCCGTGGTGACCCACGGTGGCGGCCGGTTGCTCGAGGAGCCCGTGGTCATCCGGCCGACGAGCGAGACGGTCATCAACAGCTTCTTCGCCAAGTGGGTGCAGAGCTATCGGGACCTCCCGTTGCTCGTCAACCAGTGGGCGAACGTGGTGCGCTGGGAGCTTCGCACCCGGCTGTTCCTCCGGACGACGGAATTCCTCTGGCAGGAGGGCCACACCGCCCACGCGACCGAGGAAGAAGCACGCCACTACGCCCTACGCATCCTTCGCGAGGTGTACCAGTCCACCCTCGAGGAGGTGGCCGCGATCCCCGTGCTCATCGGGCGAAAGACCGAGCGGGAGCGCTTCGCGGGCGCCGTCCGTACGTGGACGTGCGAGGCGATGATGGGTGACGGCAAGGCCCTGCAGATGGGGACAAGTCATGAGCTCGGTCAGAACTTCGCGCGGGTGTTCGGCATCCAGTTCAGTGACGAGTCCGGCGAGCTCCGCTTCGCGTGGCAGACCTCCTGGGGTGTGTCGTCACGCTTGATCGGTGCGTTGATCATGGTCCATGGCGATGATTTCGGCCTGCGGCTCCCCCCTGCGCTCGCACCGGCGGAGGTCGTCGTACTCGTCGTCAGGGACGGCGAGGGCGTCGTCGAGGCGGCGGAGGCCGTGGTCGCGGAGCTCCACACCCGGGGCGTGCGAGCCCGCCTCGATCGCCGCAGTGACGTCTCCTTCGGCCGGCGCTCGGTCGACTGGGAGCTCAAAGGGGTTCCCGTTCGCGTCGAGATCGGGCCCCGGGACCTCGCGCAGGGTCGAGCCGTCCTCGTCCTCCGGCACCGGCGGACCAAGACCACCGTGCCCCTTGCGGGCGTGACGACCGAGGTGACCGCCGCGCTCGCGCGCGTTGCCGGGGAGCTCCACGCCGAAGCGGCCTCCTTCGCACGAGCGCGAACTCATGAGGTCGACGACGTCGAGGGGGCGCGTCAAGCCGGGGTGGAGGGCTTCGCCAGGGTGCCATGGCGTGCGATCGGCCCCAAGGGGGAAGACCAGCTGGCTGCCGATTCCCTCAGCGTCCGTTGCCTGCAGGCAACGGACGGGCGGCTGGCCGATCCCGGCGAGGAGGAAGACCTCGTCGCGATCGTGGGTCGCGCGTACTGAGGAGGACGTCGAGGACTTCGCGGACAGAAATCCAGGCGGGACTGGTATAGTCGCATCGCTATCCGGTCCAGTCTCAAGGATCTCGGTAAAGCGTGGGCCGCCGCCCACGCTTTCCTTTTGCCGGGGTCGCAGGGTTGGGCGGGGAGCGAGGTCGTCGAAGGGCGCCGGGGCGATCCGGCGGAAGGGATGCGACGAGTCCGAAGTTCGAGAGGAGGTGGCGATGCAGGAGGACCTGGAGACGGCACTGTCTCCCGTGCTCGCCGCCTCAGGGCTCGAGCTGGTCGACGTGCACCGTGGTCCCCGCCAGGTCAAAGTGGTCGTCGACCGCGTCGGCGGTGTCGACATCGACGCGCTGGCTGAGGTCACGAGCAGGGTCTCGCGGGTGCTCGACGGGCTCGACTTGTTCCCCGGGCGCTACACCCTCGAGGTGACGAGTCCGGGTCTCGAGCGACCCTTGAGGACCCCGGACCACTTCGCGCGGGCGATCGGCGAGACCATCTCGGTGCGCGCACGCGCGGACGGCGGTGCGGTCGTCAAGGTGCGTGGCCGCCTCGTGGCCAGCGACGACCGGAAGTTCGTCGTGGAGGGTCCAGAAGTTCCCGGCGGTTCCCAGGCCATTTTGTTCGAGGCGCTGGACCGAGCGCGCACTGTGTTCGAGTGGGCGCCGGCACCCAAGCCCTCGCGGCGTCCGTCAGCGAAGGCATCACATCAGGCGTCGCAGGAGCCCTCGCGATCCATTTCGCCGGGGGCGACGCGGCCGCGCCGTTCGGGCACGCACGCGCTTGGCTCGGGGGTGAGATGAGCAAGACGAACTTCGAGTTCCTCGACGCGTTGTCCCAGATCGCTCGCGACAAGGGCATCAAGGTCGAGACGTTGCTGGACGCGCTGGCCAACGCCCTGGTGGCAGCGTACAAGCGGCGTCCTGACGCGGCCGAGGAGGCAGTCGTCACCATCGACCCCGACTCTGGCGAGATCAGGGTCTACGGCCAGGAGCTCGACGACGAGGGCAACGTCATTCGCGAGTGGGACGACACCCCCGAGGATTTCGGGCGCATCGCTGCCCAGACGGCCAAGCAGGTGATCCTGCAACGGATCCGCGAGGTCGAGCGGGACATGAAGTACGAGGAGTACGCCGGTCGCGAGGGAGACATCGTCACCGGCATCGTGCAGCAAACCGACAATCGCTACACCCTGCTCGACCTCGGGAAGGTAGAAGCGCTCCTCCCGCAGGCCGAACAGGTTCCCCACGAACGCTACGACCACGGCGCCCGCTTGAAGGCATACATCGTGGAGGTCCGAAAGACCACGAAGGGTCCCCAGATCGTCGTCAGCCGCACGCATCCGGGATTGATCAAGCGCCTCTTCGAGCTGGAGGTCCCGGAGATCTCCTCTGGGATCGTCGAGCTGAAGGCCGTCGCCCGGGAGCCGGGACATCGGACGAAGATCGCCGTGTGGTCCAACGACCCCAACGTCGATCCGGTCGGCGCGTGCGTCGGGGCCCGAGGCTCGCGCGTCCGCATGGTGACCAACGAGCTCCGCGGGGAGCGCATCGACGTGGTGCCTTTCTCCGATGACCCCGTCGAGCTCATCCAGAACGCGCTCGCACCCGCGAGGGTGCGCGAGGTCCGGCTCGACGAGGAGACGGGGACAGCGACGGTCATCGTCAGTGACTACCAGTTGTCCCTCGCGATTGGGAAGGAGGGCCAGAACGCTCGGCTCGCGGCTCGGCTGACGGGTTGGCGCATCGACATCAAGAGCGAGTCGCAGCTCCACGAAGAGGAGTCGTACTCGGGCACTGATTGGGCCGAAGGCGAGTGGGTCGAGGACGAGTCCGGTGAGATGGTGTGGCGCCCGGCGGAGGGTGGCGAAGCGATCTCTGCGCAGGAGTGGTCCGAGGCGCCCGAGGAGCCTGCAGCGCAGGCGGAACCCCTCACCGAACAGCCCGCAGATCCCGGATAGACGAAGACAGGAGCGTTCCTCCGTTCAACCCCTCCACGCGGTTCGAACCTGCGTTGGTTGCCGCCGTCGCGGCAGTGCCGCGGGAATGGTCCGACTCGTCCTCACACCCGAGGGGGCGCTGGCCCTCGGGCCGGGACCTGGGCGAGGAGCATGGGTCTGCTCGATCGGCTGCTTCGAGCGTGCGGCAGCCCGGCGAGCCCTCGACCGTGCGTTCCGGCGCCGTGTCGTGGAGTCGTCGGTCGGCGTGATGATCGACCAGCTTCGTCGTGCGTTCTCGGAGCTGGGAACCCCCGGGGAACGGGATTGAGCGCATGCCGGTGCCAGGGGAGTCAGGATGCCCGGCGGTGACGTGCAATATGGGAGAATAGGAAGCCGTTGACAGAGGTCGACGACCGGCGCAGTGTCGGAGCGGCTGACCCCTGAACCACCACACCGAAGGATTCGATCGAGCGTTGCCAAAAAAAATCCGCGTCTACGAGCTGGCTCGAGAGCTGGGCCTGACGAACAAAGAGGCCTTGGACCTCGCCTTGTCCCTCGGGATCGGGGTGAAGAGCCACTCGTCGTCCATCGAGGACGCGCAGGCGGACCGTGTGCGGCGCAAGGCCGACGCCGAAGGCCTGCGCCGCGTGGCACAGCCGACGGAAGTGGCCGCCAAGGCACCAGTGGCCCGGGCGCCGGAGGTCGTCGAACGTGCGCCGACGCCGCGCCCTGAGGGCGGGGAGCGTCCACGTGTGGTCACGAGCACAAGGCACGTCGGAGAGGAGCCCGTGGCGGCATCGCCGGCTCCGGTCGACACGGAACGGCCCGCGCCCTCCACGATGCCGGGGCAAGCCGGGGCACCTCCCCACGTCGAGCAGGCGCCGCCAGTGCCCCCGTCCCCGCGACCCGTTCAGCGTCCTGCAACCTCCCCTGGTGCACCGCCGCCGCCTCCGACGCGACCAGGGCGTCCGGCGGCGCCGCCCCCATCACCCCAGTCCCGCGGTCCCAGCGGTCCGCCGAGACCCCCCCTCAGCGCGTCTGGCCGACCGATCCCTCCGCCACCGGCCCGCCGGCCCCCCCTCAGCGCGTCTGGCCGACCGATCCCTCCGCCACCGGCCCGCCGGCCCCCGGCGGGGGGTGGCCGCGCGCCAGCGCCAGGCGGGCGCGGGCCTGCTCCTGGTGGCCGCGCGCCGGCGCCAGGCGGGCGTGCCCCGGGGGCTTCGGGTTTGCCCGGCCGTTCCGGCCGGCCATCGGGAGGGCTCGGGCGCCCGGGCGGGTTTGGCGGGCGCGCTGGTGGGGGGGTCCCGATGGGTGGCCAGCCGGGCGGGCGCGGTGGGCTCGCTGGTCGTGGTCGGCCGCCGCAGCGGCGGACGCGTCGGCGCCGGCGCAGCAATGTCGAGGAGCTCGAACCGACGCAACTGACGACGGCGTACACGCCCTCGAACGCCCCGGTGCCCGAGGGGGAGATCATTGTCGAACGTGGCTCGACCGCACGAGACCTCGGACCCAAGCTCAATCGTTCGGCGGGCGACGTCGTTCGGTTCCTGTTGCTCCAGGGCGAGATGGTGACGGCGACCCAGTCGCTGACCGACGACATGATCGAGCTGTTCGCTGCAGAGCTCGGGGCGAACGTGCGACTCGTCGACCCTGGCGAGGAGGCCGAAGCCGAGCTCCTGGCGAAGTTCTTCGAAGAGGATCAGGAAGAGGACGAGGCGACGCTGAGGCCCCGCCCGCCGGTGGTCACCGTCATGGGCCATGTCGACCATGGCAAGACCTTGCTCCTCGATCGCATTCGCTCCACCAATGTCGTTGCCGGTGAGGCCGGCGGGATCACCCAGCACATTGGCGCGTACCAGGTCGAGTGGAACGGTCATCTCATCACCTTCATCGACACGCCGGGGCACGAGGCCTTCACGGCGATGCGCGCGCGGGGTGCACGGGTCACTGACATCGTCGTGCTCGTGGTCGCTGCTGATGACGGGGTCATGCCCCAGACCATCGAGGCCATCGACCACGCACGTGCCGCCCAGGTGCCAATCATCGTCGCGATCAACAAGATCGATCGTGCAGACGCCGATCCCGAGCGCGTTCGGCAGCAGATCGCCGAGCGTGGGCTCGTTCCCGAGCAGTGGGGCGGGGACACCATCGTCGTGGAGATGTCCGCGCTCCAGGGCATCGGGATCGAGGACCTCCTCGAACACATCGTGCTGCTCGCAGAGCTCGAAGAGCTGCGTGCCAGTCCGGAAGGGCGGGCACGCGGGACGGTGCTCGAGGCGAACCTCGAGGTGGGCCGGGGACCGGTGGCCACGGTCATCGTCCAGCACGGCACGCTCCGGGTCGGCGATGCAATCGTCGCAGGGCCGGCATGGGGAAAGGTCAAGGCTCTCATCGACGACCGCGGTGATCAGGTCAAAGAGGCCCTGCCCTCGACGCCGGTGCAAGTCCTCGGGTTCTCGGAGCCTCCGCAGGCCGGCGACGAGTTCCGCCAGGCCGATTCGCTGAGCACGGCACGCACGATCGCCGAGAGCCGAGCGAGGCGCGCTCGGCTCTCTGGGCATCTTCCCACCCCAACGACCGGGGCGCGTCTCGAGGACCTCTTCGAGCAGATCCAGCGGGGGGAGACGGCCACGCTCAATCTCGTCCTGAAGGCCGACATGCAGGGTTCCCTCGAGGCGGTGACCGAGAGCCTCCGCAAGCTCGAGCGTGAGGACGTCAGGATCGGCTTCGTCCGCCGGGGCGTTGGCGGCATTTCCGAGAGCGACGTCCAGCTGGCCCAGGCGTCGAATGCCACGATCATCGGCTTCAACGTGCGCCCCGACCGCCGTGCCCGAGAGATGGCTGAGGCTGCTCGTGTCGAGATCCGGACCTACGAGATCATCTACAAGCTCCTCGAGGACATCGAGGCGGCCGTCGTCGGCATGCTCAACCCAGAATTCGAAGAGGTCGTGACCGGCGAAGCGGAGGTTCGACAGGTATTCCGCATCCCTCGCGTCGGTGCGATCGCTGGGTGTTACGTCCGTGAGGGGGTCATCACGCGCGGCTCGAAGGTCCGTTTCCTGCGCGACGGCGTGATCATCTGGCGGGGCACCATCACGTCCCTACGCCGGTTCCGTGACGACGTTCGCGAGGTGCAAGCAGGCTTCGAGTGCGGCGTAGGCCTCTCGGACTATCAAGACCTCAAGGAAGGGGACGTCATCGAGACCTTCGAGGAACGCGAGATTCCCCGCGCCTGACGATCGATCGGACTGGCAGGGTGGATCGTATGAGCACCGGCCGTCGTCACCATGCGCACCCCCCGAGCGGGCGTTACCCCCGGACGCTTCGAGTGAACGAAGTGCTGCGGGAGGTGCTCGCCGAAGAGCTCGAACGGCTGGCCGATGCCGACGAACGCCTCCGCCTCGTCACCATTACCGGCGTCGAGGTGGCAGCGGATCTCAAGACTGCGATGGTTTACTTCAGCACCCTGTCCGAGGATGCCGCCGCGGTGCTCGAGGAACGTCGGTCTCAGTTGCAGCACACGGTCAGCCGCCAGGTCCGCATGAAGCGCACGCCGCGACTTCGCTTCAGTGCCGACCCGGCGATCACCGCGGGGCTCCGGGTGGACGAGCTGCTGCGGCGCGTGCAACAGGCGCGCCAAGGGCAAACCCACCCGGCTGACTCCGCAGACGAGGGTGGGTGAGCGGGGAGGCGGCCGTGGATGCAGCTCGCGGCGCCCATGGCGTCAACGGGATCGTGGTGGTGGACAAAGAAGCCGGTTGGACCTCCCACGACGTCGTGGCTCGGTGTCGACAGATCTTCGGACAGCGGCGGGTGGGCCACGGTGGAACGCTCGATCCGGACGCCACCGGCGTCCTGGTTGTCGCCTTGGGATCGGCGACGCGCCTGCTGCGGTTCATGGCCTCCTTGCACAAGGTCTATCGCGCCGAGATCGTGCTGGGCTCCACGACCTCGACACTCGATCGGTCGGGGGTGACCATCGAACACTGGGACATGTCCGGCATCACCCTTGCCGATGTCCGCAAGGCTGCGGCGCGCTTCGTCGGGGAGATCGATCAGGTTCCTCCCATGGTCTCGGCCCTCAAAGTCGGCGGTCAACCGTTGCATCGGCTCGCCCGTCAGGGGCTCGAGGTGCCGAGGGCTCCTCGCCGGGTGGTGGTCTACCGCTTCGAGATCCTGGGCCATGCAGGGGAGTGCGGGGTCTTCGAGGCGGAGATCGAGTGCTCGTCGGGGACCTACGTCCGGGCGCTCGCCGATGATCTCGGACGGGCGCTCGGCGGTGGTGCGCACCTCGGATGGCTCCGTCGCACCGCAGTCGGAAGGTTCGGTGAAGCGCAGGCCTGGCGGCTCGGTGCGCTCGCGGAGGCCGTCGCGAGGCTGGATGCGGGACAGGAGCGGTCGTCACTCGATGGCGTCCAGCCCTCCGATGGGCTGCGGTCGGCCAGGGGCGCCGGACCGAGCTCGAGCCCCGAGGCTTTGGTGCTCCCGCCGTTGGATGCGGTGGCGCACCTCCCGCAGCTGCCGGTGGAGCCCGGCCTTCGTGCTCGCATCGCTCACGGTGCGTTGCTCGATCGTGCAGCCGTCCGGGCGGACGGAGCGGGTCCCTGGGCACTGGTCGCCGATGGTCGGCTCGTCGCGGTCTACGAGGCCGCTGCGGAGAACCGCCTGCGGCCCGCGGTCGTGCTGGCGTGAGACTCGACGAAACTAACCTCGTTCCCTGGTGAAGGTCGTCAGCCTGGAGGACTCCGAACAACCGACCCGGGGATCGGCGGTGACCATCGGCGCCTACGACGGCGTTCACCTCGGTCACCGCCAGCTGATTGCCCAGCTCCGGAGGCTTGCCGGCGAACGAAACCTCGTCTCGGTCGTCGTCACCTTCGATCGCCATCCGGCAACGGTCCTCCGACCTGGCTCTGCACCTCCGCTGCTGACGGATCTCGACCAGAAGCTCGAGCTGCTCGAGCACTGCGGGGTCGACGAGGTCCTCGTCATCCACTTCGACCGGGCCCGTTCAGAGGAGTCCGCCGAGGACTTCGTCAACGAAGTGCTCGTTCGGCGTCTCAACGCTCGGCTCGTCGTCGTGGGGGAGAACTTTCATTTCGGACACGACCGCCGCGGCGACGTGGCTCTCCTCGAGGCAATGGGAGGATCCCTGGGCTTCGAAGTGATCAGCTTGGAGATGGTCGACGTGGAGGGCCACGGTGCGGTGTCTTCGACCGTCGTCCGGCGGCTGATCGCCGCAGGGGACGTCGCCGGTGCGGCGCGGCTCCTTGGCCGCGCCCACGAGGTGCGGGGGGTCGTGGTCTCCGGCGATCGACGCGGCTCGAGGGTGCTGGGCTTCCCCACGGCCAACGTGGCGGTGGATGCCTCGATCGCGCTGCCTGCCGAAGGTGTGTACGCAGGGTGGTATGTCCGCGCCGGTACCGGGCCGTTCTCCCAGGCAACGCTGCATCCGGCAGCCATCTCGGTTGGCCGGAGGCCCACCTTCTACCGGGATCGTCCCGACGCGCAACTCGTGCTCGAAGCCCATCTCTTGGACTTCGACGACGAGCTCTACGGAGAGCGAGCGGGAGTGCGCTTCGAGGCGTGGCTGCATCCCCAGCGAGAGTTCGCCCAGGTCGACGAGCTGGTCGAGCAGATGCGCATCGACGTCGCGGCCGCGCGGGCCACCGTCGAGGCGACCTAGCGAGCCATGCCTCGCTACCCGGTGGCCTTGCGCTTCGACCGATCGCTCCGGGGCGACGGCTCGCGGGTGGTCCGCCCGTTGTGGGGGGTCGCGCGCTGGAGAGTGGTAGCGTAAGGGGGACGGAACTGTGGTTGCCGGTCGGATCGGCAGGTAAGGGCCTGCCCGAATCGGGACCCGCCAGCGTCAGAGGCCGGAAGGTTTCCGCACGACATCATGACCGACAAGCGCCAGATCATCGCTGAGCACCGGTTGCACGAGACTGATACCGGGTCTCCCGAAGTGCAGATCGCGTTGTTCACCGATCGCATCAATCAGCTGACCGAGCACTTGAAGGTGCACAAGGGCGATCATCACACCCGGAGAGGGTTGATGAAGCTCATTGGCCGGCGACGTCGGCTGCTCGACTATGTCGCGGCCAACGACGTCGAGCGGTACCGTACGATCATCGGACGTCTGGGTATCCGTCGCTGAAACCGAAGGCGCACGTTCCTATTGTTGGGGCGGGCGAAGAGATAGATGGGTACCGGCAACCGGCTGCCAGTCGCCGGTCACCTCGACGTTGGTAGGTCGTGCCGACCGGAGGTGATCGACGACTGGGAACCGGCCACGGGGACCCACGACACAAGGAGCGCCATGGCCGAGCCCATCTCCGTGTCGGCGCCGATTTCCGGCACCGAAAGAACCATGTCCTTCGAGACCGGCAAGCTTGCACCGCTCGCCGACGGTGCCGTGCTGGGTCGCATCGGGGACACCATCCTCCTGGCGACCGCGGTTGCCGCCCGGACCGTGCGAGCGGGGATCGACTTCTTCCCGCTCACCGTCGACATCGAGGAGCGGACCTATGCCGCAGGCCGCATCCCTGGGTCCTTCTTCCGGCGCGAGGGGCGAGCGACTGACCAGGCCATCCTCACGGCTCGGCTGATCGACCGTCCCCTGCGGCCGTCGTTTCCGAGCGGTTTTCGCAACGAGGTCCATGTCGTGGTGACGGTCCTCGGTGCTGACCAGGTGAATCCGCACGACGTCTTGGCGATCAACGCAGCGTCGGCGGCCCTCATGGTCTCGGGGATCCCCTTCGACGGGCCGATCGGGGCGGTTCGCATCGCCTTCGATGCCCACGGTCAGTGGATCCCACACCCGAGCTACCAGGAAGGGGATGCGTCGGCCTTCGAGCTCGTCGTGGCGGGACGGGCACTGGGCGACGACCCCGATGCCGACGTTGCGATCATGATGGTCGAGGCCAACGGTACCGAAGGGTCCTGGGACCTCTACGCGCAGGGTGCGCCGCGAGTTACCGAGGAGGTGCTCGCGGACGGACTCGAAGCTGCCAAGCGCTGGATCCGGGAGTCGATCGTCCTTCAGCGGCGCCTCGTGGAGGAGTTCGTCGCTCAACGCGGGCCGATCGAGCAGATCGCCTTCGAGTCCTTCAGCGATTACGGCACCGACGTCTTCGAAAGAGTCGCCGCCATTGGCACCGAGACCCTCAAGGCAGCCAACGCCACGCTGGGGAAGGCCGAGCGCTCTGCTGCCCTCGACGAGGCCACCGCGTCGATCGTGGCGGCGCTGGCACCTGAGTTTGAAGGCCGTGAGCCGGAGATCCGTGCTGCGGTCCGTGCCCTGACGAAGAAGATCGTCCGTGAGCGCATCGTCAACGAAAGGATCCGCATCGACGGCCGTGGGCCGTCAGAGCTCCGCCCGATCTCCTGTGAGATCGACCTGTTCCCGACTGCTCACGGCTCGTCGCTCTTCCAGCGCGGGGAGACCCAGGTGCTCAACGTCACCACGCTCGCCATGCCACGCATGAACCAGCTGCTCGACACCATCTCCCCCGACGAGACGAAGCGTTACATGCACCACTACAACTTCCCGCCGTACTCGACCGGGGAGACGGGGGCGATGCGAGGTCCCCGGCGGCGTGAGATCGGGCACGGGCTGCTCGCCGAACGGGCGCTCTTGCCGGTCGTGCCCAGTCAAGAGGAGTTCCCCTACGCGCTGCGCCTGGTCTCCGACGTCCTGGCATCGAACGGCTCCACGTCGATGGCATCGGTGTGCGCTTCGACGCTGTCGTTGATGGCCGCAGGGGTTCCGATCAAGGCGCCGGTTGCTGGGATCGCCATGGGATTGGTCCACGAGGGCGACGCGTACGTCACGCTGACCGACATCTTGGGTGCCGAGGATGCCTTCGGCGACATGGATTTCAAGGTCGCCGGCACCGCGGATGCCGTCACGGCGCTCCAGCTCGACACCAAGATCGACGGGCTCCCCGCCGAGGTTCTGGCCCAGGCGCTGCGACAGGCCAAAGAAGCGCGTCTAAAGATCCTCCAGATCATGCACGACACCATCGCCGCGCCGCGTACGGAGGTGGCGCCGAGCGCGCCCAAGATCATCTCGATGGAGATCCCGATCGACAAGATCGGGGAGGTGATCGGCCCCAAGGGCAAGGTGATCAACGCGCTCCAAGTCGAGACCGGGGCGGAGATCTCCGTGGACGACAACGGCGTCGTCGGCACGGTCACCATTGCCTCCAAGGACGCCGGTGCTGTCGCGGAGGCACAACGGCGGATCTCGTTCATCCTGGAACCGCCGACGGCGGAGATCGGTGCCGTCTACGCAGGCAAAGTCGTGAACATCACGAGCTTCGGAGCCTTCGTCAACCTGCTCCCCGGTCGCGACGGCCTCCTTCACATCTCCAAGCTGTCGCCACTGGCTGCCGGCCGGCGGGTCGAGCGCGTCGAGGACGTGCTCACGCTGGGACAACCGCTCGAGGTGCGCGTCGACGACATCGATCCCGCGGGCAAGGTGTCACTCTCCTTGGCCAGGCCCCCGGAAGGCTCACCGTCCGGCGACGAGGCCGTCGCCGATCGGCCCAGGTCTGCCGACCAGCAGGCCGGTGTGCGCTCCACGCCCAGCGGCACACCGGTCGTCTCCTTCGAAGAGGTGTTCGAGGCGGAGCTGGTTGCCGATCTCGGCGATCTGGGACCCGGGCCCGTGGGCGTCGAAGGGCGCTCGGCGGGCAACGGCCGGCGCCGGACCCGCCAGCGTCGCCGTTGACACAAGGCTTCCTGCCGCCACCGGCTGTCACCGTCGGGGGTCGCACCAGCATCGAGGTCGCGACCCTGCCGTGCGGCATTCGGCTGGTGACCGAGCGCATGGCCGACGTGCGCTCCGTTGCCATCGGCTTTTGGGTTGGCACGGGATCGCGGGACGAGCCAGTTGCCCACCGCGGGGCGTCCCACTTCCTCGAGCACCTGCTCTTCAAGGGCACCCCTCGTCGCTCGGCCAGCGCCATCGCCGAGGCGTTCGACGAGGTCGGTGGAGACTCCAACGCCTATACGACCAAGGAGTACACGGTCTTTTACTGCCGACTGCTCGCTGAGCACGTGATGCTCGCGCTCGACATCCTGAGCGACATCATCTGGGATCCCGCCCTTCGCCCCGACGATGTCGATTCGGAACGGTCGGTCATTCTCGACGAGATCCTCATGCACGCCGACGAACCAGCCGACGTCGTGGTGGAGCGATGGAACGCGGCCTTGTTCCCGGGTCATCCCCTCGGGCGCGACGTGCTCGGGTCTGCAGAGACGGTCGCGGCGCTGACTGCGTCGGAGATCCGGAGCTTTTTCGAGGCTCACTACCGAGCGCGCAACATCGTGGTCAGTGCGGCCGGCGATTGCGACCACGACGCGCTGGCTCGCGCGATCGAGGAACGGTTCACGGGGCGATCGGACGGGGGGCCGGCGGAGCGCACGCCACCTGAGCGTGAGCCCGAACCCCTCGTGGTGGTCCGGCGGCCGACCGAGCAGGCCCATCTGGCCCTGGGGGCCCGGTCGGTCTCTCGCTTCGACGAGCGCCGGTGGGCGTATGCGGTGCTCAATCACGTCCTTGGCGGCGGGCTGTCCAGCAGGCTCTTCCAGAAGGTGCGCGAGCAGCGGGGCTTGGCGTACTCGATCTTCTCAGAGCGTGCGAGCTACGCAGACACAGGATCGATGGGTGTGCTTGCCGGGACTGCCCCCGAGCACATCAACGAGGTCCTCCGGATCATCTCCGCGGAGATCGAGCTACTTGCCGAAGAGGGGATCAGTGCCCGGGAGTTGGCGATCGCCAAGGGCAACCTGCGGGCCGAGACCCTCCTCGCCAGCGAGGACTCCGGCGCCCGGATGAGCCGCATCGGTGCAGCGCTGCTGCTCCACGGCGAGGTGCTCGCGATCGACGAGGTGCTGGCTCGAATCGACGGGGTCGGTCTCGACGACGTGCGAGAAGCTGCACGAGCGTTCGCAACGACCCCGCGTACGTTGGCCGTGGTCGGGCCCTTCGACGTCGAAGCGTTGGATCTGGCACCGCTCGGCCTCGTCGGTCACGCGTCGTAACGTCGCGTTCGGCATCCCGGGTCGGTCGCCACCTCAAAGTAAGGTTGCGAGTCGTGCGGGTCGGAGTGGTCGGTGCTGCAGGCCGCATGGGGCGACAAGTGTGCGAGGCGCTGGCCGCGACCGACGATCTCGAATTGGTGGCGGCGGTCGATCCGGCTGTCGAGGGTGCAGACCTGCATTCCATCGTCGGCGGCGCGGTGCCCTCGATCCGGGTCGCGAAGGGCCACGGGGCGCTTTCCGATGCGAGAGCTGAGGTCGTGGTGGATTTCAGCCGGGCCGACGTGGCGGTCCAGACCCTAAAGTGGTGCGCCGCCAACGGGGTGCATGCCGTGGTCGGCACGACCGGGTTGAGCGAGGCAGACCTCGCCTTCGCCGCGGAGCTCTTCGATGGCGCCGCCTGTAATGCCGTGGTTGCACCGAACTTCGCGATCGGTGCCGCGTTGCTCGTGGCTTTCTGCGAGCTTGCGGCACCGGTCATGTCCGGGGTCGAGATCATCGAGCTGCACCATGACCAAAAGCGCGATGCGCCTTCAGGAACGGCCCTGTACACCGCGCAGCGGATTCACGCTGCCCGTGAACGGGAGGGGAGCGAGCCGCTCCCCTCTGACCCCACGAAGGACCTCGGCCTCGAAGGGGTTCGTGGTGGCGTGGCTCCGGGCGGCGTCCGGATTCACGCCGTTCGCCTTCCGGGCCTCATCGCGCACCAAGAGGTCGTGTTCGGTGCGCCCGGCCAGAGTTTGTCGATCCGTCACGATTCCTATGACCGCAGCTCGTTCATGCCCGGGGTGCTCCTGGCGATCCGGGCCGTCCCCGGGCGGCCGGGTCTGACCATCGGGTTGGGTCCGCTCCTGGGCCTCTGAGTCCGCGAGCCAGCCCGCGACGGCCCCGGGAATGGCGGTCTCGACACGATGGAGGCCCCGCCACTGGTCGCGGGCACGGTGCCGGTCGCGCGCGACGCTCGGCGTGAGCCGTCGGCGCAGGGGAGCAAGGCACGATCCCCGAATCGAGGTTCCGCGCGTGCCGATAATTGCGCGTACATGCAACCACCATCGACGAGGCGGCCGGTGAGTGTCGCACGCCCGGCATCGATCGGCCACCCGAGCGGGCTCGCACTCCTCGTCGCGGTCATCGGAGTGGCTACGGCGGTCGTCTCGGTGACCGGCCAGGGGCCCGGGTCCCGCGCGGGCGTGCTCGCCGGCACGGCGTTGCTCGTGGTTCCGCTCGTGCTCGCCGGCGTTGCGATCCACCGACCCTCGGCCACCGGTGGGTGGGTGACCATCGTCACTGGCAGCGGACTCCTCGTGGCTGCGTGGGCGACGCGAGTGGCAACGGGCGCCTTCGGTCCCGCCGCGCCTGACCACTCGGTTGCCCCCGATGTCCTCGCCGTGGTCGGTGAAGCGTTGTTGATGCTGGGCGCGACGTGGCTCGTCCGAGTCCCTGGTGAGCGCGCGCTGTTCGACCCGGACCTGGTGATCGATGCAGTGATCGTCGGGCTGGTCGTGTCGAGCGCCGTGTGGGCCTTCGCCATCGGAGCCGCCGGGTGGCCCGCTTCGGTGCCGGTGCTGACGCGTGTCGTGGAAGTGGCCGTGCCCGCAGCCGATGCCTACATGGTGGCCGTGATCGGGATGGGTCTCGGCCGAGCACTCAGGCGGGCGCCAGCGGGCCAGCTCCTGGTCGTTTCGTTCCTGATGCTCCTGGGGGCTGACGTCGTTTCTCTCCTCGACGAGATCGGCACGCTGAGGGGCGATCGATTCGTTGCGCTCCCCTATGTGGCTGCCGCCGTCGCACTGGCCCTGGCTGCCGTGCACCCCGGGATGGCAAGGACGCTTCGCCAGGCTCGCACGATCGGTGCTGGCTCTCCGGGTGGACGCCTGGTGGTCGCAGCCGGTGCGGCCGCAGTGCTCGTGGCGCTGATCGACGTCGACGGCTCGACGGGCCAACGAGTGGGTGTCGGAGCGATCGCACTCGCCGCGGTCGTGCTGGCCACCTGGAGGGTGGTGCGGGTGCTGCGCTCGAGCGGGAGCACCAGTGCCAGCCTGGCCCATCTCTCCACCCATGATCCGTTGACCGGCCTACCCAACCGAACGATGCTCGAAGACTGGTTGGCAGCACGAGCCGCGCAAGGACGGGGAAGGCCCGCGCCGCTTGCGGTCATCTTCTTGGACATCGATCGCTTCAAGCTGGTGAACGACACGCTCGGTTATGCCTACGGGGATCGGCTGCTGGTCGCGGTCGGTGAGCGGTTGCAAGCCGCGGTCGGCGGGGCGGGCCTCGTGGCACGCATCGGCGGTGATGAGTTCGTCGTGGCGATCTCCAAGGTGAAAAGCGTCGAGTCCGCACGTCGCGAGGCTGAGCGCCTTCGGGAGTGCCTCCGGCCGCGCTTCGCCCTTGGGGACTCCGAGGTCCTCGTCGTTGCAAGCGCTGGAGTGGCGATCAGCGAGAGCGCTTCGTGGAATGGCCTCGCTCGCAACGACCGGTCAGCCGGTCCTGCCGAGCTGATCAGCGACGCCGACATGGCCATGAACCGGGCCAAGGAAGCCGGTGGGGACACCGTGACCGTCTACGACCCGGCGATGCGCGAACGGATCGCGGATCGACTTGCCCTCGAGCACGACCTGCGACGTGCGCTCGAGCGCGAGGAGTTCGTGGTGATGTACCAGCCCGTTGTTCGGCTTGCCGATTCGGCAACCCCAGTCGTCGGGCTCGAAGCGCTGTTGCGGTGGGACCAGCCGACGCGGGGCCTGGTTCCCGCGTCGCTCTTCGTTGCCACCGCCGAGGCTGCTGGCCTCATGGTCGAGATCGGCGATTGGGTCATTCGTCACGCCTGCCGATCGCTGGTCGCGTTGCGTGCCGGCGGTGTGGCTGAGGACGTGTTCGTCTCGGTGAACGTTTCGGCGCTTCAGCTGAGGAGCGACTCGTTGCTCTCGAGGGTTCGTGGCGCCCTGGCCGAGAGCGGGCTCGATCCACAGTCGCTGTGCATCGAGCTCTCGGAGCCGACCTTGCTGTCCAACCCGGCAGAGGGCGCCGCCTTGCTCCTGCGCCTGCGGAGCCTGGGCATCCGGGTCGCCATCGACGACTTCGGGACTGGCTACTCGTCCCTTGCCTACCTGCGACAGTTTCCCGTCGACTACGTCAAGATCGAACGCAGCTTCGTCCAGGCCCTCACCGCCGGGGATCCTGCAGCCGAGACCTTCGTCGCAGCGATCGCCTCGATGGCCCAAGCGCTCGACGCGGTCACCGTCGCCGAAGGCGTCGAGCACGAGCACCAGGAGCGCTTCCTGCGTTCGATCGGCGTCGAGCTTGCCCAGGGATACCGCTACGCACGCGCCGTTCCCGAAGATGCCGTGCTCGAGACGATCAGGCGCCTTGCGCCGCGCAGAGGGCTTCGCTTGCTGACCTGACCCCGCCCGGGGAAGCCGCCGATCGGCCATCGGCCCGCCCCCCGCCCCGTGGCGCTGCTTCGGACTCGGGTCAGGTTCGAGCGTGCGTTGTCGGTTGCACCCGGCGTGCGCCAGTGGCCACCGCATCGACGAGTTCTGCAGCGACCGACCAGTCCGGCGGCCGCAGCACGGGATCGAGTCCTTTCCCGACGGTCATGAGCTCGTGGAGCACCGGATCCCGCTGGGCGAGCCGCGCGTGCCAGCCCTGGAGGTCCATGCAGACCGGAAGGCTCGCTGGCGATTCGAGGTACCCGCGAGGCTCGACGTCGGGGAACTCCGAGAACGGCCGATGCAGCTTCCACTGGAGCATCCGCAGGACCGGGACGTGCAGGATCGCCACGGAGGTCGTGAAGCCGCATCGAGCGCCGACGATCGAGATGACCTGGCACAACCCCATCGTGACGAGCCCCTGGAAGGCCGCCGCGCGGTACTCAGGGGCAATGGCGAGGGTGGCGATGTCCCAGGTCTGGCCGGACTCGTTCGTGCAGCCGGCTGCGCGATAGCGCTCTCGGATCTCTTCGCCCCAGTTGGCCGCGGCGTCATCGAGGCTCTTCAGACCGGCGGCAGAAGGGAGGATGAGGCGCATCATGGCAGCAGGCACCCGACGGCGGTGGTCCATCACGCACACGAGCACGCTGGCCGCGCGATAGGGCCCGTACTGAGTCGCCAGGAACGACTCGGGCTCGGCGACCGTCTCAGCGAACACGTTGCGCTCGACATGGAGCGCGAGCTCGGCTCCCTCGTGCTCGGATGCGAAGAGGTACAGACCCATCGCCTGGGGAGCGTCGACGTCGATCACTTCCTCGGCCAGCCGGTGCAGCGCTGTCAGTGCTGCCTCCTCGGCCGTCGCGTGCAGCTCCGCCGGCGGCTCACCCCTGCGTCGAGTGGCGAGGGCCGACAGGGCACGCAGCGGGGTGCGCCTGACGTCGTGCACGGGACCAGAAGTTACCGGAGGGCGTCGCGCAAGTGGTGGTTCTGCCGCGCTCGCGGCGCTGCGACGCGATGTGCGTGCGCAACGAGCGCTGGCCGTGGGTTCGTCACCCCCGAGCGTGGCTCGATGAGCCCACGGTGCTGGGGCTGGCACGATGGCCACGAAGCCGTTGCTGGCACAGCGGCGAAGTAGTCTGGGATCGGTGCCTGACCTCGAAGCCATCCTGTCGACGGTGGGAAGCGAGGAGCCGACAGGGGTCCATCGCGTCAGCAATCCCGCCGTGACGGAGTTCACATGGGACTATCGCAAGGGCGCCAGGCCCCAGCTCGACGCGCTCTACGAGAAGGCCAAACGCGCGCAGTGGAACGCGCAGACCGATCTGCCCTGGGACACCCCTGTCGATCAGGAGGCGGTCGTTGCCGCCAATTCGGCTGCGAATCCTCACCTCGATCTCCGCAACAGCGATCTGTCGGGAACGACGTTTCGCCACTGGTCCGACGCCGATTGGCTCCGCTTCGGCATCGAGTACCAGAACTGGATGCTCTCGCAGTTCATGCACGGCGAGCAGGGTGCGCTGGTGTGCACTGCGAAGATCGTCGAAACGGTGCCCTGGATCGATGCGAAGTACTATGCCGCGACGCAGGTGCTCGACGAGGCGCGTCACGTCGAAGTGTTCTCCCGGTACCTCGACGAGAAGCTGTCGGGCCATTACCCGATCAATGCGCACCTGTCGTCGCTGCTCGACGACATCATCGCTGACCCCCGTTGGGACATCACCTACCTGGGGATGCAGATCATGGTCGAGGGCCTCGCACTTGCGGCGTTCGGTCTCATCCACCAGACGACGCAAGAGCCCTTGCTAAAGCAGATCGTGCGTTCGATCATGGCCGACGAGGCGCGTCACGTCGCTTTCGGGGTGTTGAGCCTGGAGGAGTTCTATGCCGGGCTGTCCGCAGCGGAGCTGCGGGAACGCCAGGAGTTCGCCTACGAGGCCGCGGTGCGAATGCGGGAGCGCCTCGCCATGCAAGAGGTATGGGAGCGCCTCGAGGTTCCCATCGCTGATGCCATGACCGTCCTGTCGTTGGAGCGCCCCGAGCGGCGCCTCTTCCACTCGCTGCTGTTCTCCAGGATCGTTCCGAGCTTGAAGCGCCTCGGATTGCTCGATGCCGCAGATGGCTGGTTGCGGGCACGCTTCACCGAGATGGGGGTCATCGCGTACGAGTCGGTCGAGGACCCCCTGACCCTCCCGAATACCGGCTGGTAGCCTGGCCGCATGGCGCGCCTGGACCACCCGCCACGATTCGGGAGGGTCATCACAGCCATGGTCACCCCGTTCGACGAGGCCGGTGCGGTCGACCTGGATGCAGCCTCCGAGCTCGCTCGTTGGCTGGTCGCGCACGGCAGTGACGGGTTGGTCGTCGCCGGCACCACCGGAGAGGTGCCCGTGCTGAGCGACGAGGAGCGGATCGAGCTCTGGCGTGCGGTCGCGGAGTCGGTGACGGTGCCGGTGATCGGTGGATCCGGCAGTAACGACACCCGCCATTCCGTCGAGCTCACCAAGGCCGCCGCCGCGGCCGGGCTTGCCGGGGTGCTCGTCGTGACGCCCTATTACAACCGGCCTTCGCAACAGGGGATCTTCGAGCACTTCGCGGCGGTTGCCGCGGCAACGAGCCTCCCGGTCATGTTGTACGACATCCCGGCTCGTACCGGGCGCCGGATCGCCCTCGAGACCTACCGGCGCGTCGTGAGCGAGCTGCCCAACGTGGTCGCGGTGAAAGACGCAACGGGCGATCCCGCTGGCGCCGCGCGCTTGGCGGCAGCAACGCCAGCGGCCTTCGAGCTCTACAGCGGGGACGACGCCTTGACGCTGCCCCTGCTGGCGGTCGGGGCTGTGGGCTTGGTGAGCGTGGCCTCCCATTGGATCGGCAGCGAGCTCGGCGAGACCATCGCTGCGTTCGTCAAGGGCGATGTCGGTGGTGCGTGCGCGATGAACGCTCGGCTGATCCCTTCCTATGAGTTCGAGTCCACGGAGCAGTTCCCGAACCCGTTGCCTGCGAAGGCAGTCTGCCGTGCGCTCGGTTTGCGGGTGGGGCAGTGCCGCCTTCCGCTCGGTGCGGCGCCGCCGGAGCTCGACCTGCAGGCCCGGAGGCTCCTCGAGGAGTTGGGCCGGCCACTTGGCTAGGAGGTCGTTTCCCGTCAGGATCGTCTTCCTCGGCGGGTTGGGCGAGATCGGGCGAAATTGCGCCTGCCTGGAGGTCGGCAGTCGGATCGTCGTCCTGGACTGCGGGGTCATGTTCCCCGATCCCGACATGCCCGGCGTCGATCTCGTCTTGCCCGACTTCTCCTACCTCCAAGACCGTGCCGATCGGGTCGACGCCATCGTGTTGACACACGGTCACGAGGATCACACCGGAGGACTTCCCTACCTGTTGCGGCAGGTGGAAGCGCCGATCTATGGCTCGGAGCTGACCGTCGGTCTCGCACGCAACCGAGTCGAGGAAGCGGGATTGGGCGACCGAGCACGCTTCGTCGTCGTCGACGACGGTGAACGCCGCAACGTCGGTCCCATCGACGTCGAGTTCATCCCGGTGACGCATTCGGTTCCGAATGCCTTCGCGATCGCCTTCCATACCCCCCAAGGCGTCATCTTGCACTCGGGCGATTTCAAGATCGATCTCCAACCCGTCGATGGCCGGCGGACCGACCTGGCGAGGATGGGGGCGCTGGCGGAGGGTCCTGGCATCGCGCTCCTGCTCTCGGACTCGACCAATGCCGAAGAACCGGGGTTCACCGCGTCCGAGACAAGCGTCGGGCTCACGTTGCGTCGGCTCTTCGCGTCCAAGCCGGGACGGCGGATCATCGTTGCGTGCTTCGCCAGCCATATCCATCGGGTGCAGCAAGTGATCGACGCAGCCGTGGCGAACGGCCGCAAGGTGGCCACGCTGGGTCGCTCAATGCGGAAGAATGTCGATCTCGCTCGCCAACTCGGCGTGCTCTCGGTTCCCGCGGAGGCGTTGGTCGAGGTCGAGGAGATCGATCGGCTTCCGGCCGGGGAAGTCTGTGTGATCTCCACTGGCTCTCAGGGCGAACCCATGTCCGCGCTGGCGCTGATGGCCAGCGGAGAGAACCCGCGCCTCCAGGTCAGTCAGGACGACGTGGTGGTGATCTCCGCACACCCCATTCCCGGCAACGAGTGGTCGGTGGCTCGGGTGATCGACGACCTCCATCGTCGTGGTGCCGAAGTGATCCACGCCAAGTCGGCCGGCGTGCACGTCAGTGGCCATGCCTGCCAGGGCGAGCTCCAGACGCTCCTGGCGGTCACCAAACCCCGGGCGTTCATCCCCGTGCACGGCGAGTACCGGCATCTGGTCCACCACGCCGCACTGGCGCGTGCAATGGGGGTGCCTTCCGACCAGGTCCTGTTGTGCGAGGACGGGGACGCCGTGCGCCTGGACGCAAGGGGCGTTCGCCGCGACGGCAGCGTGCCCGCGGGATACCTCTACGTGGACGGCACCGTGGGTGACGTCGAGCATGGCGTCCTGCGCGATCGACGACTACTTGCCGAGGAGGGGGTGGTCATGGTCGTCGCCACGGTCGACCTACGCCGGGGTCAACTGGTCAGCCCACCCCAGATCGCGACGCGGGGCTGGGTCCATGCCCCGGAAGCCGAGGCGCTCCTCGGGGAGGCCAGCCAGACGGTGGGCAAGGCCCTCGAGACCGCAATGGCCGACGGTGCTCGTGAGCTCGAGGTCCTCAGCCGGCACGCTCGCCGATCGCTCGGCCGCTTCGTGGGCGAGCGGACCCGCCGACGCCCGATGGTGATCCCAGTGGTGGTCGGGGTCTGAGCCGACGGGCGGTGGCGAAGCCGGCGATCGCCTCCGGCGCTCAGATTCGGGCGAGGTCGATCCCTCCGCGCCACAACATGCGCTCGAGGGAAGCGGCCGGTTGCGGCTTGGCCAACAAGAACCCCTGCGCTCGCGTGCACCCCAGGTGGATCAGCTCGTCCATGTCCTCTTGGCTCTCGACGCCCTCGGCGACCACGTCGAGCCCGAACGCCTTGCCCAGGTTGACCAATGACTGCACGATGGCCTGGTCTGCGGGATCCCGGGCGACTCCGATGACGAAGCTCGTGTCGATCTTGAGGGCGTGAATCGGAAGGCGCTTAAGCTGGCCCATCGAACTGAAGCCCGTGCCGAAATCGTCGAGCGCAAGGCGAACGCCGAGCGCGCGGAACTTTTCGAGGATCTCGAGCGCGCGGTCGATGTCGCGCATCACCGCATGCTCGGTGATCTCCAGGCACAACGCGCTGCCGGGCAGGCCTGCACGGCGAAGGGCGGAGCTCACGTGCTCGACGATCCCAGGGCTGGCCAGTTGCGCCGGGGACATGTTCACCCGCACGACGAGGTCACGTGCCGGATAGCGCTCACGCCAGGCAGCCATCTGACGGCAGGCTTCCTCGAGCACCCAGCGCCCAAGGTCGACGATCAGGCCGCTTTCTTCGGCGACGCCGATGAACTGGTTCGCAGGGATGAGGCCACGCACGGGGGACTCGCACCGCACGAGGGCCTCGACGCCGAGCATGCGACCATTGGTCAAGTCGAACTCGGGTTGGTAGAAGAGTCGAAGGCCGCCGTGCTCGAGGGCCTCACGCAGCATGAGCTCGGTATCGGAGCGCTCGTCGACCTCGAGACGGAGCACGTCGTCGAAGATGATCGCCCGGTTCTTCCCCTGGGTCTTCGCGGCATACAAGGCGACATCGGCATGGCCGAGCAGCTCCACACCGCTCATCTGCCTCGGCTCGCCGAGCGCGATCCCGATGCTCGCGGTGTGGGTGACGTACTGCCCGTTGACCTCGACGGGTTCCTCGACGAGCGCCAGCAGGCGATTGGCCGTTGCCGTTGCGCCGAGCTCGCCCTCGGCTGCGTCCATGACGACGACGAACTCGTCCCCACCCAAGCGGGCCACGAAATCCGAGGGTCGAACCGACGTCCGCAGGCGGTCGGCGATCGTCACCAGCACGCGGTCACCGGCGATGTGGCCGAGGTAGTCGTTCATGAACTTGAAGCGGTCCAGGTCGATGAAGAGCAGCGCGATGCGCTTCGTCCCGTTCCGCAAGCGCTCGTCAATCTCGTTGAGGAGCGCCCGCCGGTTGGCCAAGCCAGTGAGGTCATCGTGGAGGGCCTGGTAGACGAGGCGGGATTCGGCCTCGACACGCGCGTTCAACTGCACCAGCATCGCGGCGACCGCCTCGAGGGCGTTGATCTCAGGGGTCGTCCATTGGACGTCGCGAAAGCGCAGGAACCCCAGCGCCCCTTCGGTCACTTCACCGTTGAGCAGTGGCACGGCTGCCCCGCTGAACGAGTCGAACCCGGTTCCCGCTTCCAGGCGCTTGACGTAGGCCTCACCCTCCTCGTCGAGGAGGGATCGCTGGGTTGCGAGGGGCTGCTTGAGGTCCTTGAGGGCACCGAAGATCGGGTCCGCATCGAATGGGACGACGGCCAGAGGGTCAGGATCGGGGATCTCGGTCCTGGGTGGGTAGTCCGCGACGAGGATGCTTACTCCGGCAGCGTGGTCGTTTCGCCGCAGGAAGGCGACGTCGGCGGCCAAGAATCGCGCCAACGTCTCGACCGTCCAGTCGAGCGTCTCCTGCAGGGTCGCCACGTCGGTCCGCATCAATCGGCGCGCGACGTTCACGACGAGCTCATCGAGCCTCCTGCGGTACTCGGGCGAGGACTTCGTCCATGACGACCTCCACATCGAGGCGAAGACGCGCATGGCCGTACCCTGCTCGTCGGTCCACTCTGTGTTGCCCCGGCGGGCAACACAGAGTGCTCCCACTGCTCGGCCTGATTCGGCGAGGATCGGTTCGGCCCATGCGGTCAGCTCCTCGTCGGTCCCCAGCCCCCGCATGAACCCGAACGGACCTTCTCGCTCCATGCGAGCGGAGACGACCTCCGCCAGACGCTCCGCGGTTGCCTCGGGTGCCTCAACGGCTTGCCAGCGGTACGTCGTTGCAGCGTCTGGAGCTCGATCCGGCCATGGGAGAACGACCACGGCGACCGTGTGGGGCACGAGCTCCCGCAGGGCCCGCACCAGGTCGTTCGGCTCCTCGGTTCCGTGGCGCATGGGGCCAGCCTCGCCTGCCGGTGGATCCGAGGCCGCAGGTCCTGCGCTCAGAGAGCTCGAAGGCCCAGCCTGCTCGAGCGTGGCACGGGTCTCGACGGGAGGGAGATGATCCACCGGGTCCTGAACCTTCGGCCGCCCGGCAGCTGCAGAGATCGCGGTCAAAGCGTTTGCCCTAGCCCCCGACAACCGGCCCCTCGGTGACGGCGCCACCGAGAACGAAGGGACCATCGGATTTTCGAGAGGATCGCTCATTCCTGTGTACCGGGCCTGGGTGCCGACGCCCACGCGTCCGCTCGACGCGGAGTGTAGGGGTTGCGCAGCGCAAAATCGTGGATAGTTTGTGCCGCCCTGCGTCGATCACCGTTGGCGCACAGGAAAATCCCTGGCCAGAGGGCAGTGAGAGGGATCAGGAGCGGCGAGGGCGACCCGCTCAGCGATCACACAGGGTGGTGGTCCGTTGCTCGACCCTGCGGCGGAAGCTTCGAACGGACGGCGGCGGCGTATGGGTGCTCAACCGCAGGACGATCGCCAGCACGGCGTCGGGGCCCAGTCCGGCCGCTGACCGGAACTGTCGGTCCATCTCGCGGAGCGGCCGAGCGAAGCCTTCTCCGCCGAGCACCACGAAGTCCTCGTCGTCGAGCGCCCACGCGGACGCGGGGGAGTAGGGCTGGACCGAGAGGTCTGCGCGCTGCGCTTCGATCCAGAGTCGTTCGACAGCCATCCCACCACTGACGTAGGAGGCCAGGCGGCTGTCTCGGATCGTCACCACCGCGAGGGCCGAGCACGTGCGGATTGCAGCCTTTGCCCGGTTCGTCAGGAGTCCGCCGCCATCCCATTCGGCGAGGAGCTTCATGACCTCCGGTCGGGCGATGATCGAGAGGCTGGCAAGCTCATGAGGGGGCAGCTCGAGCGAGCGGACGTCGATGCCGTCCTCGAGCGGGTCCCGCCCTGGCCATCGGAGCTCGCGCATCATGGAGCGATGGAGCACCGGGGAGAGGAAGCGGAGGCGATCGGATTCCGCCAGGACGTTCGCGCATCGATCGAGTTGCTCGCGGTCGGTGATCAGCTGGAGCTGAGCCCCCTCGGCGCTGACCGCGTGCACGAGTCGGCGAACGAGGTCCGGATGAAGCGGGGACCCGTCGCCATTCTTGCGGTTCGCACCGCGCTCGAGCATGGCGCGATAGAGGGAGGCAAGCTGGCGCTCGTCCGCTCCACCTGCCGAGTAGCGAAGGACCCCGACGGGACCGTCGGGCCCTTCGGGGAACAGCTCGACGACACCGGGGCGTCCTTGTGCGGCCGCGGCAACCCGGGCATTGAATAGCGCGGCACCGATGGCGACGTGGCTCGCCCGATAGTGCACGTCCATGGCGTTCGTTTCTTCGATGTCGAGGTAGACGTACAGCGCTCCGGGACGGAGCTCGAAACGCCATGGCTGCGCGTTGCCTCCCGATGGGGCGCGGTTAGCGGCATAGGCCACGGCAAGGTCGGGGTGCTCTGGAACCGGCGGTTCCCCTTCCTCGGTTAACACTTGCTGGGCACGCTGCTCCGAGGGACCCGCGAGCGTGCGATGGGCCAGCGCGGCCGGTGCGGGGTCGTCGCTCTGGGGCGGTGGGGCCATCCCGCTTCCCAACAGCTCGTCGAGGTCGATCCGGATCTGTCCGGAAGGCAGGGGCTGGCCGAGGCCGAAGCGTCGGACTGCAGCCGCGACCGTCGCTGCGCCGAGCGTGACGTCCCCCCCGAGCTGGGGCCAGGTGGAAAGGGTCGCACCGATCTCGAGGAGCGAGGCGGCGCCTCGGGCGGTAGCCTTCTCCGCCCCGACGACCCGCAACAGGTAGGGGATCGTCTCCTCGATGGTCAGCTTTGCCAACTCTGAGGAGGTCAGCGCGCCGAGCAAGCCGTGGAAGGGTTGGTGCTCGGGCTCAACGTCGTAGCGCTCCACGTCGAAGAGGCCCCGATCGCTGGTCTCCATGATGACCGGGATCCGGCGCTTCTTCGCTGCCTCTCGCACCAGGAGCTTGACGTCGAAGGAATCGCATTCCTCCACGACGAGATCGAGGCCGTCGAGGAAGTCCTCGACGTTGGAGCGATCGACTCCTGCCGGGTACAGCCGAACCGGGAGATAGGGGTCGATCTCTGCGATGCGGCGCGCGGCAGCCACGGCCTTGTTGACCCCGAGGTCGAACACTCCGTCGGGGATGCGGTTGAGGTTGGAGAGCTCGATCCGGTCCATATCGGCGAGACGCAGCTCTCCGCACAGCCCCTCGAGCGCAAGGGTGTGCGCGATGACGTGGCCGACGCTGAGCCCGACGATACCGATGCGGAGACTGCGGAACCGCGCCTGCTCCTCCAGGGTCACCTTGTTCCGGTTGCGGTCGAGGCGGAGACGTTCGAACCCCGTGGGGCCGAGCATCTTGACGAGCGTCGAGCGCCACGGGAAGTACACGTACCGGGGCGTTTCTCCTTGAATTTCGTGGCCAATGCGCGGAACGAGGCGCTCGAGCTCCGCACGCTGGTCGGCGAGCCGGTCGATGACGACGGTCTGGGGGTCGCTGGAAAGGGTACGGATGATTTGGCGCTGGGCGCGTGTTCGCTCGTCGAGCACGATGCACCGCCAGCTGTTCGAGGCCGGCGCCGCTGGCGACGACCAACCCGAGGTCGAGCTGTCAAGCTGGGAGCGGAGCTGGTCGGCCTCGATACGCGACCGCCGGGCTTGGTCGGGGTCGCAGAGCTTCGCTGTTCTGGGCCGGCGGCCCCACATGAGAATGGCCCGGAGCTCATCGGTTGGGAACGGAACGCTCTGGGTGCTGAGTTCGCGAGCACCCGTCGCTGCGATGATGGCCCGGTTCCGTTCGTTGACGACTCCGAGCAGCACCTCGGATTCGGTCCAGGCGAGTGCCTGGTGCCAGCAGCGCATGAGCGTTTGCATCACCGAGTGGAGCCCCGCTCCCTTCTTGCGGCCCCAAGCCCCCTTTCCCTCGATCACCCCGTAGGGGATGTAGCGGGCGACGATCCTCCGGAGTCGATCGATCTCGGGAGAGCGGGACATCTCTTGGAGGGTCGAAGCTTGATCGACGCTGTCGAGCGGCCCGTGAATTCGGATCCCGGCGACGACGTCGTCGTTTTGGTCCAGACCCACAAAGAACATGGACACACCCGAGCCGTCGAGCAACTGGTCGCGGTCGACGATCTCGCCAAACCCGTGCTTCGCGAAGCGCTTGTGGAGCCCATCGAGGTAGCGGATCCACAGGTCGGGCCGCTCCTGAGGATGGTGTGCTTCGAAGCGAATGCCGGTGCGGTCGTCGAAGAACGCTGCTCCGTAACGAAAGGTGGGAGTGGGGCGCTTCACTGGGGCAACGGTCATGGCGAGACGGTCCTTCCCTCAGAACGTACGATCCGAACGGGCACGACGACGGAAAGGGGTACGGGGCGCCCCATGCGCACCCCGACGGTGATCAGTCACTGGCCTCGCAGGGCTCCGGCGTACCGCTGGTCTCGACGTACTGGTTGAGTGCGCTCAAGGTGGCGCGGCTCGCCGATTCCGTGGGCAAGCCGGTCTGGGCGATCCCGATGAACCGAGGTCCGGAACCGGTTGTGGAGGCCTGTCGCAGAATGACTCGAACCGGGGTGTCGGCCGAACGATGCAGCGTGCTGACCGAGTCGAGGTAGAGCGGGACCGCTGCCCCGAGATCAGCGACTGCTCTCAGGGTAGCCTCGGCGGAGCCGACGAGTGGTCCCAGTTCGGATCGCCCACAGCCCACCTTGTCGCCGCGCCGCACGCTGACTGAGGTCGTGCCCGTTTCGGGAACGAACTCGGCGACGAGGAGCGCGATCCGTTCGTCGCCATCGGACGTCCTGGTGGTGCTCGTGCCGTGGTGGGTTGCGCGTGGCGGGGCGTCATCGGTGTTGGCTTGGGGTTCCGAGCCGGTCTGGCCGATGGTCAGCACGTCCACCACCGTTCCCTCGAAACCGCGAAGCGCGGCGATCCGGGTTGCCCGTTGTGCCGTGGTGGGATCTGGGTCGAGGACGACCAACGTGACCGCGAGCGGGCGAGAACGATCAGGATCCGAACCTGTCAGTCCGACGTTGACCACGCCGGGGAGGAGCCGAAGCTCGAGCTCGAGCTCCCCGAGACGGCTCGAAGGCCGATCGAGACCCGCCGTTGTCGTCCCCGCGCTGGCTGCGGAGCTCTCTTCTGGCGTCCCTTGCTCCAACTTCGCTCTGCTGTGGGTCCGGGCATCGGGCGCCGCGACGTGCTCATCGCGTTGGTGGGAGAGGTCCGCACTCGCCAATCGGAGGAGCTCGACGGGGTCCACGGACTCAGCTGGTACGTCGGCTGCACCGGCGAACACGCGGATGGCGTGCGAGCGTTGGGCGACGTGGTGGCGTAGGCGATGGACGAACGCCATTGCCGATTCCCGCTGTGCATTGTGCAAAAGGACCGCGAAGCGGTGGCCATAGATGCGGGTGGCAACGTCGCCGGTGCGGGCAGTCGACCGGATTGCATCGCCTGCCAATCGGGCAAGGGCGCGGTTGGCAGGATCTGATTCTGCGTCCGTGGAAACGAACTCCACCAGCACAAGGGTGAATATCCAACCGTAACGGCCGCCGCGCGCTGCAGCCGCTCGCAGGGCCTCGTTGAAGATCGAGAGGGAGGGGAGACCGCTCGCCGGGTCGCGGGTCACCGCATGTCGCCCAACGTGGAGCGACAGAGCGAGCTGGCACAGGTTGGCGATGCCGCTGGCCACGGTGCCAGGCACGCTTGCTGGTGTGGTGACCAGTTGGGTCCCCGAGCCGAGGAGCGATGCCGCGTCATGTGCCTCGATCGGACGCCTCCCGAGCCGGAAGGCTTGTGGACCGAGCGCGTCGTCGTTGACGACAACGGTGGCGTTCGCCAGCGCATAGGCAGACGCCACTTCCTCGAGCGTCTCGTAGATGGAGTCGATGCCTGATGTCGACTCCGAAAGACGGCGGACCAACGACACGAGAAGCTGAGTCTCGTGGCGCGAGCTGTGATCGGACTCGGCTTCCTCGGCGACGGGTGGGAACAGGCTTGCAGACCAAGTGCCTGGGATCGGGGGCGCGAAGCCGCCCACATGATCGGAACGCCTGGGGAACCCGTGACCGTTGCTTCGGCTCAGCCGCGCACCGTGGACCATGCCGTTGCCATGTCCGTTGGAGGGGTTGGGAATCACACGGAGATGGTTCTCGCTAATGGGTGCCCACTGTAGCAATAACGGTCAGGAATCCAAGGATTTTGCTCGGCCTGTTGCTCGGGCACAGCTGGTGACGAGGGTTGTCAAGCGCGCCGTCGTGGTTGCCGGTTGGTAGGAGCTCCGGGCGAAGAGTCGGCGGTAGAGGGGGAGAAGCTCGGGCCGATGGGTGGCGATCCAGGAGAGGAAGTGTGGCCGGATCCCTGGCCGAAGGTGGAGGGCGATCGGAGCAACAGAAACGGCTCCCGCCTCGAGGGCGGCTTGCGCCACGGCACGAATCTGTTCGTCGTCATCGGAGAGTCCGGGGATCACGGGTGCGATGAGCACTCCGCAGCGGACCCCGGCATCGTTCAACCGGCGTACGGCTTCTATCCGCTTCTCCGGCGGAGGCGTGCCTGGCTCGGTCAGCTTCCAGACCTCCCGGTCGAGCGTTCCGATGGACAGGTTGAGCCGCACCTCGGTCCTGCTTGCGGCCTCGACGAGGAGCGGCAGGTCTCGAAGGACCAGCGTGGATTTGGTCAGGATGCTGAAGGGGTTCCGTGCCTCGGCCAAGAGCCTCACGATGCCCCTGGTCAGGTGGTACTTGCCTTCGGCGTGTTGGTAAGGGTCGGTGTTGGTCCCCATGGCGATGTGGTCGCCGTGCCACTTCGGTGAACGAAGCTCGGCGCGTAGGCGTTCGACGGCGTTGACCTTGACGACGATCTTTCGTTCGAAATCCTCGCCGATCCCAAGACCCAAGTACTCGTGCGTCGGTCGAGCGAAACAGTTGTGCGAGATGACGCCGTTGGCGACGAAGTCCCCCGTCCCCGTTGTGAGGTCGTACATGGGCAGGTCGACGTCGAGTGACTCGATCGAGACCACACGGAGGTTCGCGCCGAGTTCGAGCGTGTCGACGTCAATGGATGGCTCTCGGGCGCTTGCCGGGTCGATGACGTCGAAGGAGCGAAGCTTGCCCCTCATGTCGCCGCGGAGCGCCACCATCGTGGCATCAGCGGACAGGTGGACCACGGCTTCGGGGCCAAGGCGGCGCAAGCTGCGCATGATCCCCGCGGGCAGGAGGGGATTGCGGCTCGAGAACCGCAGGACTCCGCCGTCGCCGCATCCATGCGTATCGAAGATGCCGGCTAAAAAACCCTTGACCCAGGCGTGGGAAGGGACGTGAGATCGCCTGGCCAGCTCCGCTCGTGCCATCGTGACGGTTTGAGGGCAGCCCCTGGGCACCGCTCCTCGCTCATGGGCCGGGCAGGGCCGAACGGAGCGGGGCGCAGCGGTGGTAGTGCCCGTCGGGGCGACCGCTTCGCTCGTTCGCGGTGGGCATTCGCGGTCGACGGTGGTCGCCAAGAAGGGAGCGGTGTCGCCTTGGTCGCTCGGCAGTTGCCTCGAGGACGAGCTCGGACCACCGCTCTGGATCACCCCGCTGAGGTCGCCACGTCGATACTCGACGCCGCGCCTCGGGGGGCCGGCGAAGCGGCGGAAGCCGATTAGGCGGTCATTGACGCTCAGCAACGGGTGCTGTCTCGGACCCAGCGCCACGTGCGCGACCTGCCTCCAGCCCTGGTCACTCAGGAAGCGGTGGTCGCCGCTTGTGATGAGCTCGGTGCCGTCCTCGAGGATCGTGCGGAACGCGGGCTTGACCGTGGACCATTGGTCGAGGACCGGGGTGATGACGTGGCGCCGCTCGCTGCCGTCCAGGAGCGTCCCGTAGACCAGGTCGCCGATGCGCACATCGGCGATGGGTTTCCAACGCCCGTCGGCCATCAAGATGGGTGTGTCACCCGCCATGCAGTACGCGCACGCATGGGAACATCCCCGATACGCGTTGATTGTGTAACGAAACGGCACTCGGCTCGAAGCCGGCACCTTGTTGATGATCGAGCGCGCATTGACGTGGAGGAACTCCAGGCCCCGAAACTCACCCGTTCCGATGTGACGTTCGACGAGCCATTCATCAGGGAACAGCGTTCCCTCGCTGTCCTCGTCGGCGAGTCGCCATCGGAACCCCGAGGGCCGGCTGGAAGGACTCACGCACGAATTATAGCGAACATATGTTCGCACCCCTGTGGGCTCGACGCGGCCCGTGATGGTCCCCCGATTCCTCCGAGGTCGGCGATAGCGTCCACATACCGTGGTGGCCACCAGGAGCCGAGTGGTTCGAGCGAGATCGCACCCTCGATCGAGGAGGCGGGCGAGGCGTCGGAAGGCGGCGCGGAATCCACCGCGCCAGGCGCGCCTTGGGGTATGGCTTGGACGCTTGGCCGGGGACCACGGCGCAGATCTATGGGCGATCGGCCTTGGGACTGTCGGTGTCCTGTTGGCCCTCGCCCTGTACGGCAGCGGCGCCGGGATCGTGGGGACCGAGATCGGCAAGGGACTGGGAGCGGTGGTGGGATGGGCGCGTTACCTGCTCCCGCCGACTTGTGTGGTCGCTGGCGTAGCCGTAGTGGTCGGTCGCCGGCGACCCGATGCTTGGCGCGCGGCAATGGGTACCGCCGGAGCGCTCCTTTCGATCTGCGGCCTTGCGGACCTGGCTTCGGGATCACCTGGACTGGGTGCGAGCACGCATCAGTTAGCGGCCGCTGGTGGCTACCTGGGGATCCTCTCGGGCCGTGGATTGCAGCTTGGGGTCGGGACTGCCGGAGCGGCGGTCCTGCTGGCGGGGCTCCTCGCTGTGGCGCTGGTCGTGTCCACGGGGATCACGCTCCGCACACTCGGGGCGCGCCTCGCCCTGATCGCCGCCGCCGTCGCCTCCGGAACAGATCGGTTCCGGAGGCTGCTCCGCTCTTTGGTCGTCCGACCGGGTGCCGAAGGCGACAGCTCGAGCGACGATGCGCAGTTGAGCGCGTCGACCATCGGCGAAGCGTCAGTGCCGGTAGACGATCATCCTCGGGCGTTCCCCGCCGAGGACATCAGCGCGCGCACCCCTGCAGCGGATTCCATGGAGGCCATCGAGGCCGAGGGGAATCAGCCAGCAGCCGACGAGGACGGCATCGCCCGATCCGTGAAAGCCCCGACGATCGAACGCCCTCGTCGCCCGGCTCCGGGGAACTGGCGGCTTCCGCCAGCCACGCTGCTCTCGCGCTCGAGGGCTCAGCGGTTCGACGAGCGTCAGCTCGAAGCGACGGGCCGGGCATTGCTCGCGGCGCTTGCAGCACACGGTGTCGAGACAAGGCTCTTGGGGTTCACCGTAGGACCCACGGTCACTCGCTTCGAGCTTGAGCTCGCCTCGGGCGTCAAGGTCAGCCGGGTGACGAGCCTGTCTCGGGACATTGCCTATGCAATGGCTTCTCCCGACGTCCGGATCCTTGCCCCAATCCCTGGAATGTCAGCAATCGGCGTCGAGGTTCCCAACCGTTCGCGCCAACTCGTGTGCCTGGGCGACATTCTCGCATCAGAGGAGGCGAAGCGATCGACTCATCCGCTCGAGGTCGCCTTGGGAAAGGACATTTCGGGTCGACCGGTGATGGTGAACCTCGCGGAGATGCCTCACGTGCTCATCTCGGGGGCGACCGGAGCGGGGAAGTCCTCGTGCATCAACTCGCTCATCACCTCCGTGCTGATGCGCGCCACCCCTGACGACGTCCGGCTCATCCTCGTGGACCCAAAGCGCGTGGAGCTCGGTCAGTACAACGGTCTGCCCCATCTCCTCACCGAAGTCGTGGTCGACCCCAAACGCGCGGCGAACGCGCTGGCGTGGGCGGTGAAGGAGATGGAACGTCGCTACGACCTTCTGGCTGAGTTCGGCATGCGCGACATCACCAGTTACAACGAAGCAGTCGACCGAGGCGAGCTGAATCCAGGCCACGATGATGCAGCCGAGACCAGGCGACGGATTGCAGCGGTTGCCGATCGAGCGCGGGCGAGAGCTGCCGAGCATCGTGCCAGTGGTAGGGACTGCTCGGATGAAGACCGTGCAGTCGATGTGGTACCGGCGGTCCCTGTTCCCGATGAGCAGGCGCCGACAGCCGAGCGGCTGCCTTTCGTCCTGGTCGTGGTCGACGAGCTGAACGATTTGATGATGGTGGCGGCCCGAGACGTCGAGGAGTCGGTCGTCAGGATCGCCCAGATGGCGAGAGCCGTCGGAATCCACCTCGTGTTGGCCACCCAGCGCCCCTCTGTCGACGTCATCACCGGATTGATCAAGGCGAACATTCCCAGTCGGATGGCCTTCTCGGTGTCTTCGCTTGCCGACAGTCGCGTGATCCTGGATCAACCTGGAGCCGAACGCCTGATCGGTAAGGGAGACATGCTGCTCCTCACCTCCTCCTCCAACATTCCTCGACGGATCCAGGCACCATGGGTGTCGGAGTCCGAAGTGCGCCGCGTGGTCGCGCACTGGCGTCGGCAGGGGGGTGTGACCGAACCAGTCGTTGCCGTCAGTGACCTCGACGACCGCAAGTCCGGACGGGGCGCAAGCCTTGACGACGATGACGATGAGCTCCTCGAAGCTGCGCTGGAGCTAGTAGTGCGTTCGCAGTTGGGATCGACGTCGATGCTCCAGCGCAAGCTCCGCGTCGGCTTTGCACGGGCGGGCCGGCTGATGGACCTACTGGAGCGCCGGGGCGTCGTCGGGCCCTCGGAGGGCTCGAAGGCACGAGCGGTCCTCATGACGCCCGAGGAGCTCTCGGAGATGAGTGCCAAGTCATAGGGACGCGCAGCGCCCAACCGGATCGGCACGCAAGTCTGCAGGCGCCGAGTGGCGGGGCCTGCCTGCCCGCCGACCGGTACTGTCGACCCATACGAGTTGCTGGGGGAGGGAGCGTTGGAATCGACGGGTGCGTCCGAGCCAGTTGGCCTTCCGGAGCCAGCCCCCGCCTCCGCGCCGCCTGCGTCACCGCCAGATCAGGATCGACGAGCTGATCCCTCCGGGCCCTCCACCGGCGCGGGACCCTCGGAACTGCCAGAGGTCACCTCGTCGGCGGGACCGGTCGGGGCTCCTGGGTCACTGCAGGCAACCGAGGTTCCCTCCGCCACCCATCGCTACGGACACCGTGCTCGGCGGAGTTTGTGGCGATGGTCGGTGTCGGCGATGGCAGGAGTGGTAGTCGCTGGAGCCGTTTCGGTCGGGATCGTTCGTGCGCGCGCGGGGCCGCCGTTGGCGACCATCGACCCGAAGCCTCATCCGGTGCGAACGCTCGGTGAGCCAGTGCCGGATCTGCCGTGGCCCATCGGAGCAGAAGCTGCGGTGGCCATCCCGGCGATCGGGCTCGTGCAGACGTCACCTCGACGGAGTCCAGCCCCGATCGCGAGCCTGACGAAGATCATGACGGCGTATGTCATCTTGCGCGATCACCCAATCGCCGACGATGCGAACGGCCCGGATATCACGGTGACATACCAAGATGTCGCTGACTACGACCACTTTGCGGGCGACGATGTCACGATTCCCGTGGTGTTGGGGGAGGTGCTCACCGAGCGCCAGCTCCTCGAAGGATTGCTCGTTCGCTCTGCGAACAACTTCGGCGATGTCCTCGCGAACTGGGACGCTGGGAGCGTGTCGTCTTTCGTCAATGAGATGAACCGCACGGCCAATGGGTTGGGGTTGTCTTCGACGCATTTCGTCGACACGGATGGGCTCGATACCCGGTCGATGAGCACGCCCGAAGACCTGGTGATGCTGACCGCGAAAGCAATGTCGATCCCGGCGTTCTCTCAGATCGTCGCCATGACGAGCGTGAGTCTGCCGATCGAGGGCACTCTCGACAGCTATACACCGCTCGTGGGCCAGTTCGGTGTGATCGGCGTCAAGTCGGGATTCACCGATGCTGCAGGGGGGTGTGACGTGCTCGCGCTCTCCGAGCGAGTCCACCACCACTTGCTCATTGCCCTCGCCGCAGTCATCGGGGTGAACGGAAGCAACGGGATCGCACTCGCAGCTGATTTCGCCGACTCCCTGGCTGAAAAGGCACTTGGTGCTGTCTATCCGTTCCGAGTTCCGGGTCGCACTGTCGTGGCGGTCGCGTCCGTCCCCGGGGCGGGCACCAGCACAGTCGTGACCGAGCGGCCGGCAACGCTCCTCGTTTGGCCCGGGCAGCGGATCGATGCATCGGTTGCCGCCTCTCGACCGCACGCGGGTGCTCCCGCTGGCACGCGTGTGGGACGGGCGCTCTTCCGGAACGGGCCCGAGCTGGTGACCGTACCGATTCGGACCGACCAACGCCTCCCGTCACCCAGCTTCTTCCAACGCCTATTCTGATCATTCGATGCGAGCGCGCGCTCCTGCTTCTGCGGCAAATTTGGGCCCGGGGTTCGACACCCTCGCGCTGGCGCTCGACCGCTACGTCGAGGTCGAAATCGAGCCTGCCCACCGCTTGAGCGTGCACAGCGAGGGTGAAGGCGCCGGACTCTCCGACGACGCGGGCCACCTGGCGGCTCGGGTGGCGATTGATGTCATCGGGCACGATCGCCTCGCCATCACTGTTCGCTCGCAAATTCCGATGGCGCGTGGCCTCGGGTCCTCTGCGGCGCTGGCGGTCGCAGCGGCTGCGGCAGCCGGAGCACGGGATCCACTGGCGGTTGCTGCCTCATTGGACGGTCACCCCGAGAACGCGACGGCGAGCGTGCTCGGAGGGCTCGTGGCAGCTGCCATGGTCAAAGGAGAGGTGCGCGCGGTCCGCATGCCTCTTGACCCGGAGCTCGTGGTGGTGGCGGTCGTTCCCGATCGATTGCTTTCGACGGCCAGGGCCCGTCAGGTGTTGCCCCACCAGGTGGGGTTGTCGGATGCCACGTTTAACCTCGGCCGGATGGGTCTGCTGCTCGCCGGGCTGGCCGATCATCGCTCTTTGGTTCGCGAGGCAGGAGAGGATCGCCTCCACCAGGACTACCGCAGCCCGCTGTTCCCAGAGGCACCGATGATCCTGGCGGCCCTGGTCGCGGCCGGATCGCTGATGAGCTGCTGGTCTGGGGCGGGACCGACACTGCTCGGCTTTTGTACCCGGGAACGTGCTGGTCGGATCCGGCGTGCGGGGATTGCCGCGATGGAAGATGCAGGTGTTTCCGGAGCGGTACATATCCTTCGCCCCGACAATGCGGGATTAGTCACTGGTGAGTCGGCACGCATCCCACATTTTGGAGGTGGCGAAACCTCCCTCGAGGGAGAAAGTTCCCTTGAGGGAGGCGACCTTCATCGGGAAACCGTCGAGGTCGCCGAGGATCGCGCTGGGGAGGTTTATGACTTCGACGAGCACAAGTGAGGTTGTGAAGCCCAAGTTCGCCGTCCGCACTTTCGGGTGTCAGATGAACGAACATGATTCCGAACGCCTGTCTGCGCTCCTTGTTGCTGATGGGATGCAACCTACCGATGATCTCGCCGACGCCGACGTGATCGTGTTCAACACCTGTTGCATTCGAGAGAACGCGGACAACCGGCTCTACGGCAATCTCGGGCGATTGAAAGCGCTTCGGGCGGCCAAGCCACACCTCAAGATCGCGGTGGGTGGCTGCCTGGCGCAAAAGGACAGAGAGCGGATCGTTGAGCGCGCTCCGCACGTAGACGTGGTGTTCGGTACCCATAATCTCGGGCGAGCTCCTCAGTTACTTCGGCAGGCCGCGCTGGCAGGTGGCGGCCCCATCGTCGAAATCATGGATGCGCCAGACCCGCAAGGAGCTCCCGCGGAACCTCCCGCCCTTCGCCAAACACCGTACGCAGCGTGGGTGACGATCCAGACGGGGTGTAACAACTCCTGTGCGTTTTGCATCGTTCCATCGGTTCGCGGGCCGGAGATCAGCCGCCCGTTTTCCGAGATCGTCAAGGAAGTTCAGAGCCTGGCGCGCCGCGGCGTGGTCGAGGTGACGCTCTTGGGACAGAACGTCAACTCTTACGGCCGGGATCTCACAAAGCGTCGACCGTTGTTCGCCGACCTGCTCCGCGCGGTCGGATCGGTCGAGGGCATCTCCCGCGTCCGTTTCACGAGCCCGCACCCAAAGGACTTGCGACCGGAGACGATCGCCGCAATGGCCGAGACCCCTGCGGTGTGCGAGCAGCTGCATCTCCCCCTCCAGTCCGGAAGCGACAGAGTGCTCGCGCGCATGCGGCGCGGGTACACGGCGGCGCGATACCTCGAACGCCTGGAAGCCGCGCGACGCGCGATCGAGGACCTCTCCGTGACGACCGACATCATCGTGGGTTTCCCCGGCGAGACCGAGGAAGACTTTGCCGCAACCTTGGACGTCGTCAGCCTCGCCGGCTACGACAGCGCCTACACCTTCGTGTTCTCCCCGCGACCTGGAACACGAGCAGCGGCGATGGAGGACCAGTTCATCGACCCAGAGGTAGTGGCAGACCGTTTCGAACGGTTGCGCGTCGTGGTTGAGCGCTGTGCCCTCAGCCGTCACCAGCAGCGAGTCGGCAAGGTGGAGGAAGTGCTCGTCGAAGGTCCGAGTCGGAGAGATGCGACGGTGCTTTGTGGAAGGACTCGCCAGGGAAAGATCGTCCACTTCGTTCCGGATGGCGATATGAGTGCGATCATTCCAGGCACGCTGGCATTGGTACGAGTGACCTCGGCCGCGCCTCATTACCTGCGAGGGAATCTCGAGTGCATCGTGGAGCTGCCGAGGTACCGGCGTCGGATCCCCGTTGCAGCCGCAGGATGAGCGTCGCTGCCGGGGAGCGGACTGCTTCGAGCCTGCTCGAGTGGGTTGTCGTCACCACGAGCTGGACGGTCTGCGCTCGCGGTTGAGGCAGGGAATGTCCCCACCCCGCGGGCAGCGCCTTGTTGCGTTGGTCGGGACGACGGCTTCCGGGAAGTCCCAGATCGCGCTCGAGGTGGCCCGTGACCTGGGGGATGTCGAGATCGTCTCGGTTGACTCCATGGCTGTCTACCGCGGCATGGACATCGCGACAGCGAAGCCCAGGCCCGCGGAGCGCCAGCTCGTGCCGCATCACGTCATCGACGTGGTGGAGCCCTCGGACGAGTTCACTGTTGCGGATTTCAAGCGGCTCGCGTGCCGAGCACTTGAAGAGATCGCCGCCCGTCGACGACGGCCGCTTCTTGTCGGCGGCACCGGCCTGTACCTCCGAGCCATTGTGGACGACCTGCAGTTCCCTGGTCGCTGGCCAGGGATCGCCGCTGAGCTCGAAGCAATCGCTGATCGATGCGGAGGCGTGACGCATCTGTACGCGCGGCTCGCCGCGCTCGATCCGCTGGCAGCCTCCCGGATCACCCCGACGAACCGTCGCAGGATCGTGCGGGCGCTCGAGGTGACGATCGGGTCGGGCAGGCCATTCTCCTCGTTCGGACCGGGCCTTGGGCAGTACCCGGCGACCGATTGCATCATGATCGGTTTGCCCTTCGAACCGGCAATCGTGGACCGCCGGATCGAGGAGCGATTTCGCACGTGGCTCCAAAATGGCTTGCTTGCAGAGGTTCAAGCACTCGCCCGGCGCAGGGAAGGGATCTCGCGTACCGCTCGGCAGGCCCTGGGGTACCGTGAGCTGCTGGCGCACGTCGAGATGGACATCCCTCTCGAGGCTGCGGTCGAGGTAGCGGTGCGGCGGACGAAGATCTACGCGCGGCGCCAGTGGGCGTGGTTCAAACGGGATCCCAGGATTCATTGGGCGCTACCTCCGGAGGACCCCGCGGCCTTGCTCCGATCGGCTTTGGAGCAGGTCGAGCACTCGCAGCCGCTTCGTTCGTGAAACCGCCATGCCTGATAGTTCCCGCATCCCTTGGCGCATGGCGCGGTCTCGAAGGCCGGAGTGCGTGATGTTGGGCGTCGAGGCGCGAGACTGTGCAGGTGTTTACCCTCCCGCCGTTCCTCGACGGCCAGGATCAGGCGCACCCGAACCCCCGACGGCTCGTGCTGAGCAAGTATGAGGCCACGGGCAACGACTTTTTGGTGATGATCGATGCCCGCAGCGCGGTGTCCCTCGGTCCTGAGGAGGTGCGAGCGCTGTGTGATCGCCGGCGGGGTGTGGGTGCAGACGGGTTCATCACGGTGCGGGGCGGTCGGGGGAAGCCGCTGTCCATGCACTTGCGCAATGCTGATGGCGGAGTCGCCGAGATGACCGGTAACGGGATCCGCTGTGTTGCCCATGCAGCGGTTGAAGCGGGACTGGTGACCGAGGGGAGGTTCGCGATCGAGACGGCAGCAGGTTCACGAGTGGTCGAGCTCCGAAGACAAGGGGATGGCGAGGCGTTCGCCAGCGTGGAGATGGGGGTTGCCCGCATTACCAGCGACCTGGGTCCTTACGGGCCAGCGCTTTCCGGACGCCAAGCCTGCCGCGTTGACGTTGGCAACCCGCACCTGGTCGTTCTGGCCGATGGCACCCTTGACGAACTCCCAGAACTTGGATCTCGCCTGCAGGAGATCGAGACCGGGATCAACGTCGAGCTCGTCCGGCCTGGGCCGGGTCCTGACGCGCTCACACTACGCGTATGGGAGCGCGGGGTCGGGGAAACCCTTGCCTGCGGGACGGGGAGCGTGGCGGCAGCAGCCGTCGCGCATGGCTGGGGATTGGTCAGGCGAAGCGTGTCAGTGCACAACCCTGGCGGTCGGCTCGAGGTGCGGCTTCCTGCCGACCCCGCATACCCGATCGTTCTGGTGGGTCCGGTTCACAAGGTTGCCGATGTGATCGTCGATGTCGGGTCCCTCGTATCCTATTGCCCGGCATGACGTTCCTCGAGGGTCCAGGCAGTCCGAGGAACACGTGACGAACATCGTTCCGAGGACCCTCATCGAGCGCTCTATTCGGGAGCGGATTGTTCTCGTTGGGGTCGTGCTGGGCGGTGCGAGCACTGAGGAGGTCGAGGCGGGGCTCGATGAGCTTGCCCAGCTCATCGACACTGCAGGCGCCGATGTCGTAGCGCGAACGCTGCAGCGACGGGACCGACCCGATCCGGCCACCTTCCTTGGGCGCGGAAAGGTCGCCGAACTGGCCCAGCTCTCCGAGGCGGTAGACGCCGACACCGTGGTATTCGATGAGGAGCTGAGCCCAGCGCAGCAGCGCAACCTGCAGCGGTTGCTGGGTCGGACGGCCATCGATCGCACGGCGGTCATTCTGGACATCTTTGCCCAGAATGCGCGAAGCCCCGAGGGGAAGGCCCAGGTGGAGCTGGCGCTCCTGCGATATCGGCTGCCTCGTCTGCGCGGCCGGGGAGTAGCGCTCAGCCAGCAGGCTGGCGGGATCGGGACCCGCGGCCCGGGCGAGACCCAGCTCGAGGTCGATCGGCGGCGCCTGCTCCGTCGCATGCATCGGCTTGAGAGTGACCTCCGAGAGCTCGAACGGAACCGCTCGGTACAGCGACGATCGCGCACCCGAAGTCGACTGCGTGAAGTCGCGCTCGTTGGCTACACCAATGCCGGGAAGTCGACGTTGCTCAACCAACTCACCAATGCCGGCGTGCTCACCGAGAACCGTTTGTTCTCGACGCTCGATCCGCGGACCCGCAAGCTCTTTCTTCCGGGAGGGGAAACGGTGCTCATAACCGACACGGTCGGTTTCGTGCGAAAGCTGCCGCACCAGCTGATCGAGGCATTTCGCTCGACGCTGCAATCCGTCACCGAGGCGGACCTGTTGCTCCACGTCGTCGACGGTTCCGCAGCGGACCCGGAGGGCCAGATCGCAGCGGTGCGCGCGGTCCTGGCCGAGATCGGTGCAGCACAGCTCCCCGAGCTCATGGTGATCAACAAGGCTGACCGCTCCGAGGACGCGGCGCGTTTGGCTGCGAAGCATGAAGGGGCTGCGTGCATTTCGGCGATGACCGGTGAAGGCATCGACACCTTGCTTCGAGCGATCGGCGATCGCCTTCGCTCGGCTGATCGAGTGGTGCGCCTGGAGATCCCCTGGGATCGAGGCGATGTCCTCGCCGCGGTGCACCGCGAAGGCGAGGTACTTGAGCAACTGGTCGGCAATGATGGCGCGACGGTGCTCGTGGCCTTGGACGGCCCGGCTCGGGCGCGCTTCGCTCGATTCGTGGCGGCCTCGTGATGGTCGAGCCGTTTAACCCGCCCCCATACCCGTACCACAGGCTCGGAGCGCTTCGCTCAGCCGCCGAAACGTTGCCCGGGGGCCTGGTCGATTGCTCCGTAGGCACGCCGTGCGATCCGCCACCGGAAACCGTCATGCGCGCACTAGCGGCCTCTGATACGGCGCGCGGTTACCCCGAGTCTGCTGGCAGTACGGAGTTTCGCAGCGCCGCTGCCCGGTGGCTCGAGCGCCGATTCGGCGTGTCGGTGGAGCTTGACGGCATCACCGCCTGCATCGGGACGAAGGAGCTCGTTGCGTCGCTTCCCCAGCACCTGGCTTTGCGACATCCTGGGCGCGATGTCGTGCTCTATCCCGCGGTGTCCTATCCGACCTACGCAATGGGTGCGATGCTCGCTCGCTGCCGAGCGGTTCCGGTTCCACCGCTGACACCCCAAGGAGACGGGCTCGATCTTCAGCGCGTCGCGCCCGGGGACATTGATCGCGCGCTGTTGCTATGGGTGAATTCCCCATCGAACCCCAGCGGCGGGCTCACGGATCTCGATGCGGCGGCGGAGTTCGGACGTGCCCACGGGGTCCCGGTGTTCTCTGACGAATGCTACAGCGAGTTCACTTGGGAAGGCGATCCTCAGTCGATCCTTCAGTTCCAGACGACCGGCGTCGTCGCAGTGCATTCGCTGTCGAAGCGTTCAAACCTTGCCGGTCTTCGCGTGGGCTTCATTGCTGGTGACGTCGACCTGGTTACCTATCTCACTGAGATCCGTCGACACGCTGGCTTGATGGTCCCAGGACCTGCCCAGGCGGGTGCCATCGCTGCGCTCGAAGATGACGACCACGTGAGGGAGCAACGAGAACGCTATCGCGATCGCCTCCAGTACCTCGCTGATCTCCTCGGAGCTGTCGGTTGCTCAGTTCGCTTGCCCGCCGGTGGCTTCTACCTGTGGGTTGCTGCCGCTCCGAGGTGGTCGGATTCGTGGGCGATGACTGCCGACCTCGCACAGGTTGGCGGGCTCCTCGTCAGTCCTGGCGAGTTTTATGGCGATGCCGGGGCTGGTTTCGTCCGCATCGCGGCGGTACAGCCGATGGATCGTCTCGAGCTCGTCGGACGTCGCTTGAAAGACGCCGGTTGGATCTCGGGGTGAACGTTACAGCTCCCACCTGGCTGGTCGGTACAGTCACGGTCGATGGCTGAATCACAATCGACGATCGATCTGCGCGAGCGGGTCGAAGAGCTCTGGAAACGGGTTGCGGAACTGTCGCCAGAGGAAACCGATGGGATCGCCGTGGTCGAAGCGGTGATTGATGGACTCGATCGAGGAGAGCTTCGGGTAGCCGAGGTCGATCGGGTGAGCAACGAGGTCGTGGTCCATGAGTGGCTGCGCAAGGCGATCCTCTTGCTCTTCCGCCTCCGCGCCATTGAGACGATCGAGCACGGGCCTTTCGAGTTCGCCGATCGGCTGCCACTCAAGCGCGGTTTTGCTGCCATGGGCGTGCGAGCGGTGCCTGGGGCCTCGGCTCGCTGGGGTGCGTACCTCGGGCGTGGAGTCGTGCTGATGCCGAGTTACGTGAACATCGGTGCCTACGTGGGGGACGACACGATGGTGGACACCTGGGCAACCGTGGGCTCGTGCGCGCAGGTCGGTGCCCGGGTGCACCTCTCTGGTGGCGTGGGGATCGGAGGGGTGCTGGAGCCGCCGAACGCGGTACCCGTGGTCATCGAGGACGACGTCATGGTCGGGAGTCGTTCGATGATTACCCAGGGGGCCCGGATCGGCAGAGGTGCCGTGGTCGCCGAGGGCACAATCCTCAACCCTTCGATTCCGGTTATCGACGCTGAGACCGGGGAGGAGATCAGCAGGGGCTACGTCCCTCCCTGGAGCGTGGCAATCTCCGCCAGCCGGCGCCGTCGCTACCCGGGTGGGGAGTTCTTCGTCCCCTGCGTGTTGGTGATCAAGCACCTTGACGAAGGGGTGCGTCACGACAAGGCTCGTTTGAACGAGCTGTTGCGGGAGCACGGGGTGAGCATGTGATCGACTTCGGCCGGTTCCATGCCCTCGCAGGTACCCAGATCGCGGCAGATCCTTTGGTGGCGACGGTGAAGGCGTGACCGAGACCGACCTCCTCATGCTTGCCGCCGAGCTGGTTTCGATCCCGTCGGTCAGCCGTCATGAGGATGCCTTGAGCGATCGGATCGAGTCAGAACTTCGAGCACGGCCATGGCTCGAAGTCGAGCGACTCGGCAACAACGTGGTCGCCAAGACCAGCCTTGGCCGCTCCATGCGCGTCATTTTGGCCGGTCACCTCGATACCGTTCCTCCCGCCGGGAATGCTGACGCGACGATCGAGGCCGACACGTTGTGGGGAGTTGGGTCGGCAGACATGAAGGGCGGTCTGGCGGTCCTCTTGGACCTGGCTTCTTCTCTCAGGCAGCCGACCGTCGATGTCACATGGTGCTTCTACGAGCGCGAAGAGGTCGAACGCGCTGAAGACGGGCTGGTCCGCTTGTGGAACGAGCGCCCCGACCTGGTTGCAGGGGATGTTGCCATCCTGAGTGAGCCGACCGCGTGCCGAATCGAAGCGGGGTGCCAGGGAACGATGCGCGCCGTCATTCACATGAGGGGGGTACGCGCGCACACCGCCCGCCCGTATACAGGGCGAAATGCCATCCACCGGCTGGTACCGGTTCTCCAGCAGGTGGCAGCGTGGCCGGGTCGCAGGGTTGTCCTGGATGGCTGTGAATACGTGGAGCAGCTGCAGGCGGTTGCCGTCGAAGGAGGTGTCGCGCCCAACGTCGTTCCTGACGACGCATCAATGACCGTCAACTATCGTTTTGCTCCGGATCGGAGCCTCGCAGATGCGAGGCACTACCTTTCTGAGCTGTTCGACATGGTGCTCGACCCTGAGCTGGGAGATAGCTGGGCGGTAACCGACGAGGCACTCGGGGCACCGCCGGCACTCGACCACCCCGTTCTTTCCCGCCTCCTCGCGCTGTCCGGGGAAGCACCGCAAGCCAAAGTCGGATGGACAGACGTCGCGACGTTCTGGGCGCACGGAGTGCCAGCAACCAACTTTGGCCCGGGGGATCCGCTGTTGGCACATCATCCCGACGAACGGGTAGACCGCAGATCCCTTGAGCGTGCTCACTCCTGCCTGGCTGCGCTCCTCAGCTGAGGCGGCGCAAGACCGCGACGACCTTGCCGTAGATCGCCACTTCTCCAGGCTCGTAATCCATGGGAGCCATGGCGGGATTCTCCGGGACGAGGCGGATCTTCGGGCTCTTTGCGCCGAGCCGTTTGACGGTGGCTTCGCTGTCGGCAATGCCGGCGACCACGATCTCACCCACTTCTGCATCAGGTTGCTGGCGGACGACAACGAGATCGCCGTCGAAGATCCCGGCGTTGACCATGGAGTCGCCCCTCACTCGAAGCATGAACACCGTTCCAGTCCCGGTGAAAGCTTCCGGCATCGGGAGCACTTCTTCGACGTTTTCCTCCGCGAGGACCCCAGTGCCCGCAGCAACATCGCCGACCACGGGGACCTGACGCACGGGCGTCGCCGGACGGGCAGTGCCGGCTGAAGGCTCGTAGCGGACTCGGATGGCTCGAGGCTTCGTCGGATCACGTTGGAGGTAGCCCTCGCGTTGGAGTACCGCGAGGTGCGAGTGGACAGTGGCCGAGGAACTCAGCCCTACCGCTTCCCCGATCTCGCGTACCGAAGGGGGGTACCCCCGCTCGCGAAGGCGCTCAGCAATGACGTCGAGGATCTCCTTGCGCTTCGGGCTGAGCGTCTCCGCCATTTCGATGCTCCTCCTCTCGGCTCTCCTCCTGCTGTCGGGAAGAGCGGCCACCGGCGAGCGAGCGTACCGACGTCGATCTACGAGGGGATCGGTAGCCGCTACAAACGTATGTTTGCCCGAATCCATCCTAGCGAGGTGCATCGCCGTAAACAAACATCTGTTCGTCGAAAATGTCGTCTCGTTGGTGCTTGACACGAACATCTGTTCGTGCTCATATAGTCATTATGGCGAACACATGTTCGATCATGGCCGTTGACGACGCCGCTGAACCGGCGAGCCCACGAGGGCCGATGAGTTTGCGGCCATCGTCGCGGGGGAGTCAGCGCTGGCAGGGGCAGGTCGGCAGAGGGGGTCGAGGAGACTGGCAGCGGATCACCCGCCACCAGGTCTCGTTCCTCCATAACGTGGGTGATGAGCGCGCACCTGAGCTCATCGCGGCAGCCAAGCGCCGACATCCGGCCTCAATGGAGGCTGTGGGTGCAACGAATCGTTGGTCGACTGACGACGCGCTTGTTGCGCACCGATCGCCAGATTCGAGGCAATGGGCTGCTGGTCGAAGAAGGGGCCGGCGCCGGCTGCACACGAAGGCCGGTGCCTTCGTGTGCTTGATCGCCTTTCTCGTTCTCCTCGCATTGCCGGTGCGCCAGCTCGCAGCCACGGCGCCACCAGTACCGAAGGCGCAGCTGCTTGTCTCTCATTCCCTTTATACGGTTCGACCAGGTGACACGTTGTGGTCCATCGCGACCCGGCTCGTGCCTGATGGTGATCCGCGACCCATCGTGGCCGAGCTCGCGTCGGAGACTGGATCGGCTGGGGCTGTAGTGGGCGAGCGGCTCGTCTTGCCGTGAGACGTGCCCGAGGCCGCATCGAATCGGTCCCGTCCTCGGTTCCTGTGCTCAGGAAACGGCTGGATTCCGTGCCGCCTCCTGTAACGTCAGCATGAGTGCGCTGCCCTTGGTGCTCTGTTGATGACGATCGAGTGGTCGATTCACGCCTCGCCGAAGAGGGGGCGGCGATTCGACGCCGTCGTGAATGCCTCGTATGTGGTCGGCGCTTCACCACGTTCGAGCGTGTCGAGGAGCTGCCCCTGTGGGTGGTGAAGCGCTCAGGGCTTCGAGAGCCCTTCGATCGCGCGAAGGTAATCGCGGGGGTGAAGGCTGCATGTAAGAACCGGCCAGTCAGCGAAGAGGCAATGCAATCCCTGGCACAGCGTGTCGAAGAAGTGTTGCGGGATCGAGGTGCTGAGCTCACGAGCCAGCAGATCGGAGTGGCGGTACTCGAACAGCTCAAGGCCCTCGACGAGGTGGCCTACGTGCGGTTTGCCAGCGTCTACAAGGGGTTTGAGGACCTTGGAGATTTCGAACGCGAGGTCGGACTGCTCACGAAGACGACCGCGCCAAAGCGGCGCAAGTGACGGTGCCCGAACTGGTAGATCGCGTGCCACGCCGTGCGCTGGCGGTGTACGCCCATCCTGATGATGCCGACGTCGCATGCGGAGGAACCCTGGCCTGGTGGGCTGAGGCAGGATGCGAGGTGCATCTTGTGGTGTGCACCGACGGGGGCAGAGGAACAACCGATCCCGATGCCAGTTGCCAGGAGCTCGCTCGGCGACGTGCAAAGGAGCTGGCGGAGGCCGCGGAGATCATCGGATTGGCGTCTCACCGCAACCTGGGACTTCCTGATGGCGAACTCGAGGACACCAGGGACCTTCGTGGAGAGCTGGTGGGGGTCATTCGCCAGCTGCAGCCCGACGTCGTTTGCGGGCACGATCCGACGGCCATCTTCTTTGGGCAGCACTACTTCAACCACCGTGATCACCGAACGGCCGGTTGGGCCCTGCTCGATGCCCTGGCTCCTGCAGCCGCGCTGCCGCAGTACTTTCCCGAACGCGGTTACGCACATCGTGTCGATGTGGTGTACCTCTCGGGCACGCTCGAGCCCAACGTGTGGGTCGACATCTCCGCGACCATCGAGCGCAAGGTTGGCGCAGTGTTGTGCCATCAGAGCCAGCTTGCTGAAGACCACGGGTGGGCCCGAGAGGCTGTGCTCTCTCGAGCAGCGGAGGAAGGGAGGCGAGCGGGGGTGCCCTATGCCGAAGGATTTCGACGTTTGTACCTGACCCCCTAGGCATCGAAGCTCCGGGGGGATGAACGACTTGAAGCATCGAGGCGAAGCGTGGAACCTGGCTTGAGCGGCTCAGAGTCGGAGCGGGTGATGGGCAGCATCGTTGCCGGGCAGGCCGAGGAGGTCTCTAGGGACATCCAGATCGGCGGGGAAGGCATTGGGCCGATGATCTGCCACCTCGACATGGATTCGTTCTTTGCCGCTGTCGAGGAGCTCGACCAGCCCGGCCTGGCTGGGAAGCCAGTGCTGGTCGGTGGCGTCGGAGCCCGAGGTGTCGTCGCTTCCTGCAACTACCAGGCGCGACGGTTCGGCGTGCACTCGGCGATGCCGATGAGCCGCGCTCAGCGCCTCTGTCCAGAGGCCGTGGTCCTCGGCCCTCGCCATGACCGGTACCGCCGGGTCAGTGCTGAGCTGATGACGATCCTGCGTGATGTCACGCCGCTCGTGGAGCCCGTCGGGCTTGACGAAGCCTTCCTCGACCTCACCGGGTCGCGCCGGCGGTTGGGGTTGGGCTCACCGTTTGCGGTCGGGCGCTGGTTGCGCCAGACCGTCGTCGCCAAGCTCGGGCTGGGTTGCTCGGTGGGCATTGGTCGCTCGAAGTTGGTCGCCAAGCTCGCGTCACGCATGGCCAAGCCACGGGTGGAGGCGGGCAAGGTCTTGCCGGGCAACGGTGTGCTCGCTGTCACCGCGGCACAAGAGCCCGCATTCTTGTCGCCGCTTTCGGTCAGGGTGCTGCCCGGAGTCGGTCCTGCGACCGCGGCGCGACTTGAAGCCCTGGGAATCCGGACCCTCGAAGAGCTGGCCAGCGCCCCTGAGTCCATCCTTCGCCGTCAGCTCGGGAGGGCGACAGCAACCGCGCTGATCCGGTTGGCCGCAGGTCGAGATGATCGACCGGTGCGGGGCGACCGGGCTCCGCGTTCAGTCGGTCACGAAGAGACGTTCCCTTGTGACCTCTATGATCGGACGCTCATCGAACAGCGCTTGGTGCCAATGGCCGAAGCGGTCGCCGCCGCGCTCGAGGCAGACGCTCGGACAGCCAGGACCATCTCGATCAAGGTGCGCTTTGCCGACTTCCGGACGATTACTCGCTCACGGAGCCTCCACGTAGGCGTCGCGACCAGCCGGGAGGTGGCCCTGACCGCGGTCGCACTCCTCCGAGGGGTCAATCTCCACGGGGGCGTGCGTCTGGTCGGGGTGAGCGCCTCGGGGTTGGTGAGCACAGAGAGCGGCCGTCAGCTGGCGCTCGAGCTGTGGTCGCTGCCCGGCCCTCCGTCAGGACGCGAGGAGGACGCCTTGGAGCTGTCGAAGCTCGAGGCCTGGACAGGGGTGTCCGCGGCCCTCTCGGCGGTGCGGGCGAAATTCGGGCAGGAGGCGATCGGGCTAGCTTCGCGCCTGTGAACACGGCCGTCAGCCTGGTTGCGGCGTTCGGTGGTGGGGTCGCGTCCTTCGCTTCTCCCTGCGTCGTTCCGTTAATCCCCGCCTATCTCTCCTTGGTTGGCGGGCTCGACGTCGGGCTCGATTCGGTGTCGCCGGTTGGGGCCCCGGTCGTTGCCCGAGTGGCTGCGGGCGCTGGCGTGGAGCGCCGGACCGATGGGAGCCCACAGAGCTCGACGAACGAAACGGGAAACGATAGAAAAACGCAGCGCACCCAGCGTGGTCGAGCAAGGTGGCGTCTTGGCGCATTGACCCGGGACACGGCATTGTTCGTCGCAGGGTTCGCCACGGTTTTCGTCATTCTGGGCGCATCTGCAAGTGCGATCGGTCGAGCTGCCATCCATCACCAAGCGCTGTTGACCCGCATCTCGGGAATCCTGGTCGTGGCGATGGCGACGTTCCTGTTGGGCTCCCTCGTGCTACGCACGCCGCGGCTGTACCGTGAGTGGCGGCTGCAGGGCCGCCTGAGCCGGGTCGGGCCCCTCGCGGCGCCGCTGGCTGGGGCGGCGTTCGCGTTCGGCTGGACACCTTGCGTCGGTCCCATCCTGGCGTCAGTGCTTGCGCTGTCGGCAGACCAAAGCCACGTCGCCCAGGGAGTGGTGCTGCTCGCTGCCTACTCGCTCGGGATCGGCGTGCCGTTCCTCCTCGTGGCCGCGCTCTTCGATCACATGAGCGCTCCGCTGCTTTGGTTGCGTCGGCACGGTGCCGTCGTCACGGTGGTCTCGAGTTGCGCCCTGGGTGCCCTGGGGATCCTCCTCGTCCTGGATCGCCTGGCGTGGATCACGTCGTTGTTTCAGCAGGTGGTCTAAGGGCAGTTCCTCGACGCCAGCGCGGGTGCATTGCAAAGCGGGTGTTCGGGTGCAGGGCCACCCCCAACTGCCCGTGGGGCCCCATGCCCGTGGGGCCCCACGGTGTCGAACTGGCTATTGGGAACTGGCTATTGGACGGTGACGAGGGTCCCGATGGGCGTCATGGGCCAGACGATCGCCGCATTGGCAATGGGCATCTCGACGCAGCCGTCGCTCTGGGGATAGCCGTACCCCGGCCGGACGAACCCGTGTAGCGCATCGCCGCCATTGAAATAGCTCACCCACGGAACGCCAGGATCCGAATAGTGGGAGCCATCAGGGTTCGTGCCACTCATGGTCGTCGAGGTGAATCGCTCGTAGACCGGGAACGTCCCGAGCGCGGTTGGAGCAGCCGGGACACCAGTGTTGGCAAGCGTCGTGTAGACCGGTGCTCCGTCCCGGTAGACGGTCAGGCTCTCGGGAAGTGACTCGGATACCACGACGTAGTCGTACGGCTTTGGATCAGACTGGCCCGTAGCAGCTGCCTGTAGGAGATCTGCCCACACCTGGGGTCCGGCAATCCCGTCAGTGGCAAGGCCGTGTTGGTCTTCAAAGGCCATGACCGCCCCGCGGGTGATGACATTGTCGGTACCGGGAGCCCACAGCGCGGTCAACGAAGGGGGTTCCGGCCATCGCCAGGAAAAGCTGCCCTCTTGAACCTGAGCCTCGGAGGCAGGAGACGTCGGTTGCGTGGTGGGCGTGAACGTCAGGGGCAGGTAACCCAGCTCGGCCAGGAGCTGTTGCAGGCGCAGGATCGATCCCGGGGCAACGGTGAAAGCGATCGTCTGGCTTTGTGCGAGGTGGCGCCCGTGGGTGCTGGCCAGGCCACCCGGACCTCCCGGGATTGTCACGACTTCCTGGGCGCCTGGGGTCAGTGGAGCGGCCGGGACGAATTCGAGCTGTGTCGCCGACATGAGCGCCCAACGACCTGGCACCCCTGGAGCAAGTGTTGGCATCGGGCTGTCGGGGGTAAGCGGAGCCGAGAGCTGGATGACGATCGGCGAGTCCGGCGCGACGTTGGTCTCATTCGCTACTGGTGTCGTGGTGATCACCTTGAGCGGAACGGCAACCTGGGTGCTGGGCTGGGTTGGCGTGGATCGCGCGAGCGTGAGCCCGGACGCCGCACCGCCTGCTACGACGGCTCCTGCGAGCGCCAGCCACAGGAACGTGCGGCTGGCGTGCGCTCGACGGCGGTGCACGGCCTGTGCCACACCTCGAGCGTATCAAGCAGCCGCCGCGCGAAGGGCTTCGCCAATTCGCTGCAGCTGCTCAGGGCGGGTTACCTTCGAACCCGAGGCGTCCCTGACGTAAAACGCGTCGACCACCTCGTGACCGATCGTCGAGACGCGGGCGGAGACCACGTCGAGCTCACAGTCGAAGAGCGCCCGGGTCACCCGATGCAGCAACCCGAGTTCGTCAGCGGCGCGAAGCTCGACAATCGTCGCCGATGCCGATGCGGCATTGTCGACCGTGACCGATGGCGCGACCGGGTAGGCCGACCAGGCCCTTCGCTCGCCCGCGTACGCCTGCGCCTTGGCTGCGAGCCGGTGCTCGAGCGCCAGGCGGTCCGCGAGGACGTCGTTGAGGTCCTCGCGGAGCCGAGCAGTGTCTGGCCACGAACCGCGCGAAACCTCTGCGGTGAAGACTTCAACCGCCACGCCGCCCTCGCTCGTGGCGTCGGCGCTGCGGACGTCGAGGCCGTGAAGGGCCAAGATGCCCGTGACCGCCGCAAGCAATCCGCGCCGGTCAGCAGCCGCCACGATGACCCTGGGAGGGTCGAGAACGACCACTGGTTGGCCGGTCTCGCGAACCTCGGCCATGAGTGCACGGTGCCGATCGGTGAGCCAGGCGGAGCCGGTCGTGCGCGGCGGCGTGGCCTGGCCACCGGCAAGGCGTTGGCTGGTCCGCTCGACCAGGTCGGCGACGAGGGAGGCTTTCCAGGGTGTCCACGCCGATGGACCGGTCGCCAGTCCATCGGCCTCGGTGAGGGCGGCCAGCAAGCGGAGCAGCTCGGGGCTGCCCACCGCAGCGGCGACCGTTTCGATCGTTGCCGGGTCGTCGAGATCGCGGCGCGTTGCCATGTCGGGCAGCAACAGGTGTAGGCGCGTCATCGACACGAGTACGTCGGCGTCGGCCTTCGAGCAGTTGATGCGCCGCGCGACTCGCTCGACCACGGTGACGCCGGCACTGGTGTGGTCACCGGGATATCCCTTGCCGATGTCGTGTAAGAGCGCACCGATGACCAGCAGATCCGGGCGTTCGGTCCGGTCGGTCAGGGTTGCGGCGTTTGCTGCGGTCTCAAGGAGGTGCCGGTCCACTGTGTAACGGTGGTAAGCGTTGCGCTGCGGGCGGTAGCGAACCGGCTCCCACTCCGGGAGCAGGCGGGTGAGCAAGCCCGTCTGGTCGAGAGCCTCCAGCGCGGTGATCGCCGGACGGCCGATGCTCAGCACCCGGACGAGCGCCTCTCGTGTCTCGACCGGCCATGGATCCGGAGCGGGCGCCATCTTGTCCACCAGACGATGCAGTGCGGATCGTGCGATTGGGAGGTTTCGTTCGGCCGCCACAGCAGCGAGGCGCAAGGGGAGAGAGGAGTCCTCGGCGATGCGCGCATCTGCCGACAGAGCCACTTCGTCCGCAACGATCACCAACCCCGGCTCGACCTCGAGCTCGGACGACTGCGCAGTCGTGCCGGCGGGCAAGCGTTGGCGCCCGCTCCGCCGGGTTCGCCGGAGTGGTGGGGGTTGCCAGAAGGAGCGGCGCCGCCATGCCTCGTCTACGGTCCAGGCGATCTGGCGTCCGGCTTCAGACACGGAGGCCATGAGCTCGTCAGCGTCCCTGAACGACAACCGCTGCGCGAGCTGGTCCTGTTCTTGGAGGAGGAGGCGATCGAGGGCGCGCCCTGCGTGGCGATGCAGCTCCACCCTGATTGCGGTGAGGAGCGCGACCGGTTTCGCCAGTCCTGTCAGGTCGACGTAATCGCCGAGCTTCGGGGCGTAGGCCTCGATTGCCGAAAGTGCATGGGCGTCCCGCAACCCACCGTGTCCCTCCTTGATCTCCGGCTCGAGCAGGAAGGCAACGTCGCCTTGCAGGTTGTGACGCCGTTGCATCTGCTCAGCGAAGGCAGGGAGCCACCGACTGCCCAGATCGGAACGCCATCGACGAAGGGCTTCGTGCACCAGGCTCTCTGCGAGCTTCTCGTCACCCCATACGCGGCGTGCAGTGAGGAGCCCGAGGGCGACGCGGAGGTCGGCCTCAGCTGCCTGCAGGACCTCTTTCGGTTGGCGTACGCTGTGGTCGAGGTGGACGCCCTGGTCCCAGACGGGATACCAGATCGCGTCAGCGACAGCCCTCACATCGCGATGGCCGTCGTAGATCAAAACGATGTCCAAGTCGCTGTACGGGAAGAGCAGACCCCTCCCGTACCCGCCGACCGCCAGCAGGGCCAGGTGGCGTCTGTTCCCCTCGGTCGCGCGTTCGGCCAACGATGACAACCAGTCGTCTGCCTCGTTTGCGTAGGCCCGGCAGAAGGCCTCGCCGCGGAGCTCCAGACGCTCGATGAGCGTCTGGCGCCGGTCCCTCAGGGGGAGATCAGCTCGCGAGGAGCCCTCGGACATGGCCGGAACGTAGCATCGGGGCCGATCGTCAGGGCGGTACTTTGGGCTCGTTCGGTGCGTCGCACGCACAGGGTGCCTCGGGGGGGGCTTGGACTCGCAGCTATCCCGAAGACGCCGTCGACCCCTGGTCGTGGCGATCTGGGGTTCCTGGTGGGGGCGTCCCGCCGAGTGCCAACAGGGACACCTCTTCCCTGAAGGTCTGCCAGAGGTCCTGTTCCCAGGCCGCATTGATCTGACCCTTGATGTGGCCGATGCGCGCACTGAGGTCCGGGCGGGGGCCGGCGGCGATGCCGCCTCGAGGGCCGCTGGAAGGCGGGCCCATCTTGGCGAGTCGCTGTGCCCATTCCGAAGCGGTGGGCTCGAGCGCTTCGTGGGGCACGCAGCGGTTGATGAGACCCCACTCCTCGGCTGTCTTCGCCGGCAAGGGTTCCCCAAGAAGGGCGAGCTCCTTGGCGCGGGCCAAGCTGAGTGATCGGGTGAGCAACCAAGCCCCACCTCCCTCAAGAGGGAGGCCCCAGCGCACGAAGACTTCCCAGAAGCTGGCCCGCTCGGAAGCAATGATGAGGTCACAGGCCAAGGCGAGTTGGCAGCCGCCACCGGCGGCTGGCCCGTTGACTGCAGCGATGAAGGGTTTCTCACTGCGCCAAATGGCCTCCATGAGTCGGTACCAGCCATAGAGGAGGCCGTCGTCTCGAGCGGTGAGAGCTCCCCGGCGTCGCTCAGGGGGGATCTCGATCGGGCCACCTTCTTGCGTCAGGTCCGCGCCGGAGGAAAACGCCGTCCCCGTGCCGGTGATGATTGCAGCCTTGACGCCGCTGTCCTCGCTGACTTCGTGAATCGCCGCCAGGAGCGCATCCCTGAGCCCCATGCCGCCTGGTCCGTTCCCGGTGGGGTAGTGGTCCATGGCGTTGCGCTTCTGAGGGCGGTTCAAACGAAGCCACGCGACTTCGTCGTCGATCTCGTAGAGCAAACCAGCCTGCTGCCAGGCTGACACATCAGCGGTCATGGGCGCTCCGTTCCTTTCTCAGTGCTCTGTCATTTCAGCGATCGAGCTCCGTGCGCCGGTGGATATCAGCCGCGCCGACATCGTAGGGGATCGCTCGGACAGCGTTCCGGGTCGGGACGCTGCGGTTCGCCATGGAGGGATTGGTCAAGGTCATTGCGGTGAGCTCGTCAGCGTATTCGTTGCTCGTGCGGGCGCCAGCGAGCCCATGGTGAGGACCGGGCGTATTTGGTCGAGGAGCAGATCGATCACCCCATCGGCTATTCGGCAGTCGAGGTACCAGGTAGGCACTTGCTCCATGAATTGGAGCGTGCGTTTGAAGCGTTCAGCTCGAATCTGTGAGCAAACGTGTCTTGGTTGCAAGCGAGCGGAGGCGCGGCCTCATGGCTTGTGACCACCCAGAATTCGCCATGGGGGGTTGAGCACGATGGGTACAGCAAATTGTTGCGGAATTCTCAACCTCCAATTCTCAAGAGGCTCAGAACGAACTCGGAGCAATTCGCTCGACATCGAGGGTCTCGTCGCTGCTCACATCGTCGATCTTCCTCGTCACTCGTACCCCTGGTGTCGCTCCGTTGTCTCCCGTCAACGACCACAGGCACCTGGTGCGCGCCGCGGGAAGCCGACCCGATAACCTCAGAAGAGTCGGTCCACGGACGGTCATTCGCGAACGTGGAATGAAGAACTTTTTCGGGGGAGGGGGGTCTCAGTGCGGTCCTTGAAATTGATCGCATCGAGTGCTGCTGCAGGGCTGTTGACGGCAACCACCGTCTTCGTTGGTCCGGCTGCCGCCGCGCCGAGGCATGCGGCCAAGGGCACGGTCAGCGTTGGCATCATTTGCAGCTGCAGCGGGCCCCTTGCTTCGAGCTACACGGTTGGTCCCCCCGCATATAAGGCATGGGCCGACTCCGTGAACGCAGCCGGCGGAATCAACGGGTACAAGGTCAAGGTGATTGTGGAGGATGACCACTCGAACCCAGGGGCCTCGCTGGTTGACGCCGAGAACCTTGTCGGCAGCGATCATGTCGTAGCGGTGGTGGACAGCACGAACAACGATTCGGCCTGGGCAACATATGTCGAGCAGCACCACGTCCCGGTCATCGGTGGAGGGGCGGTCACACCTTTCGACATCACCAGCTCGGATTTCTTCGCCGCGGGGCAAACCGAGGATGATTTCGTGATCGCCGAGGTGGAGGCGGCCAAGAAGGTGGGTGCGAAGAACATCGGCGAGCTCTACTGTGCTGAGGCTGCCGTTTGCCAGGAGCTGCTACCGCCACTGCGCGCCACGGCGAAGGCCGAGGGCGTGAATGTCGCCTACGTGGCCGAGATCTCGGCTTCCCAACCCAACTACACCGCTCAGTGTCTTGCCGCCAAACAAGCCGGCGTGCAGTTCCTCGCCATCGGTGAGGCCGTCACCGCAGTGCAGGCAGTGGCGGCAGATTGCGCCAAGCAGGGGTTCACGCCCTGGGAGGAGATCGGAGACGGTGGCGTATCCAAGTCCTTCCTCCACGCCCCCGGCCTCGATGCCAAGTCAATCGGCTTCGAGACCGACATCCCGTTCTTTGTCACCGACACTCCGGGGACCGAAGCGATGGTGCGGGCGATCAGGAAGTACTCGCCGTCGATCCTTTCGTCTCCCAATTACAACGAGGAGGCCACCATTTCCTACATCTCGGGGCTCCTCTTCGGCGCAGCCCTCAAGGCTGGCACGACGGGTAAATCAGGACCCGTGACAACCAATGAGATCTATGGAGGACTCTACAGCCTCCATGGCGACACCCTTGGTGGAATGGCGCCACCGTTGACCTTCAAGCCAAACCAGCCCAACCCTGTCGATTGCTGGTACTGGATCGGTATCAAGAATCACAAATTCACGACGCCCTACGGCCTGAGGCCGCACTGCCAAGCACCGCCTCCGGGAACGCTGTGAACGAATGAGCACCGCCGGCTCGCGCCGGATCGATGGGCTGCCTCGTAGCAGCATCCCGAGGGAGCGACGAGCGACGCGAGCCGGTCGGTGAATGATCACCTGTTCTCTACGCTGCGGCCGGCGCCGACGTCTTGCGGAATAGGGTGCTGCCGCACTGCGGGCAACGCTTGAGCGTCGAGGCCGCGGTCTTCAGACTCTGGGTCGTGCCGCACTTGGAGCAGCTATAGACGCCCTTGCCGGGCTTGGTGCCGCTACGAGCCACCGTGGTCACCTCCTTTCTCGCCTCGTGACTCTCGTGTGAGTGTCATGGACGCCGAGATGCCTCCGAGCCCCCGTCGGCGGGCGCTGCGCCGACCGACCACACTGATCGGGACCGGATCCTTCGCCCTATCGCCCCACTATTAACACGTCGAGCCGAAATGTGCCATGGGGATCGCTCCCTAGGGGTCGTGGCGACGAAGCCTACATATGATCGATTGGTGCCCGAGGGGGCCGATCCATTGATCATCGGCGCGCCGATGTCGCTTACGGGGCGTTACGCAACCATGGGGCGGTTGGCTGCGGCCGGCCTTCGCCAGATGGCAGAGGATGCAGCTCATGCCGGTGGTGTACTCGTCTCTGGCAAGCGGCGCGTCCCCGAGGTCGTCATCGTGGATGACGCGAGCACCCGCTCCGGCGTTCGCCGCGCACTGGGCCTGCTGGCCCAGGCGGACCTCCTCGTTGGCCCCTACGGCAGTGACCTCGTCGCAGCGGCAGGAGCATGGGGTCTTGCACGGGGTCGGTTGATCTGGAATCACGGCGGCAGTGCCGACGATGTTCAACGGCTGCGCAGCGTGATCTCGGTTTCCTCCCCAGCCAGCGTTTACCTGCGCACGGTTCTGGAGGCCGTCGCCCAGCGGATCCCAGGTGCCACGGTGATCGTGGCGATCGGCCGTGGAGCGTTTGGACGGGCTGCGGCGGAAGGCGCGGTCGAGGCAGGGAGGCGCTTCGGGGCCGACGATGTCAGCGTCCTGAGGCACCACGAGGTCCCAGACGAGCCCGATGTCGACATCGTTCTCGCCGCTGGATCCTTCGCTGACGACATCGCGTTGGTCGAACGACTCCGTCGACGCCCACCCGTGCTCGCTGCGGTCGGTGCCGGTGTCGGGGGCTTTGACGCAGCGGGCGACGTCGAGGGCGTGCTCGCTCCGTCGCAATGGGAGGAAGCCGTTCGCTTCCAGGTGGACACCGGACCGCGGTCAGCTGACGTGTTGCGATCCCTTCGTGCCCGGATGATCCCCTTTCTCACGGCCGGTCGCAGCTCGAGCCACATCGACTATCCGGTTGCCCAGGCGTACGCAGCGGGGCTGATCGCATTGCGCTGTGTCGAAGAAGTCGGAGTGGTCGATGACGGAGCGCTGGCCGATGCGGCGCGTCGGCTTCGTTGCACGACGTTTTTTGGTCGCTTCGGTCTCGGGCCCGACGGGTGCCAGGTCGACCACGCCATGGTCGTCTCGCAGTGGCGTCACGGCTCTCGCTGGTTGGTGTGGCCCCCCTCGCTGGCAGACGCCGGAGCCGAGATCGATGCGCGCTCCTAGTCGATCAGCTCGTAGACGGTGAGCAGAGGGGGAGGGTCGAGTTGGAGCACGTCGCTCATCCGAATACGACCATCTGCTGCACGCTCGGCAAGCTCTTTGATCGGTTGCGCCAGATCGTCGGCATCCAGCTCGTAGATCGCCACGTACTCGGGAGCCGACGGATTGCGCTCGACGAATTCAGCTTCGGTCACCTTGTAGCGTTGGGCACGGACAATACCTGGGATAGCACAGACCTCAGGGATGTGAGTGTTGGTGTACCACTCGTTGTACTCGTCCTCGCGAGCGGGATCACAGGGACGGGATTGCACGATCAAGATCCCCTTTGGCACGGCCAACCTCCAGCATCTCGAGTCGTTACAGACTAGCGCGGCAGGGTAGGGATCTTGAGGCCGCGTCGTTGGCGAATCGCTTGAGCTGATTCAATCGCCCAGGAGGCTGCAGTTCATGGTCATACTGATCGGATGATTGGAGAACGACACGAAGAACACGTCACCTGGTTGACGTTCGAAAATCCTGATCGGCTCAACGCCTTCAATGGATTCGACTACCGCGACCTCCGCCAGGCCATACGACGAGCCTTGGATGACGAAGACACGAGGGTCATCGTGCTCACAGGAAGGGGTCGATCGTTCTCCGCTGGCGCTGATCGTTCACTCATCGACCAGAGCGCCACAGAGGAGCAACGCGCAATTGCGAATGAGGAATTTCCTCAGTTCCTCGCAGTCCTTCGTGTGTGCGAAAAGCCACTGCTTGCGGCGGTCAATGGATTCGCCATCGGGATCGGATGTACGATGTTGCTCTATTGTGACCTGGTGATCGCCGCACAATCTGCACGATTTCGTATGCCCTTCACAGCGTTGGGGATCGTGCCCGAGGCGGGAAGTTCGGCGCTGCTTCCAGCCCAGGGGCGCTGGCCAGACGTCATGTGGGCAGCGCTTTCCAGTGAGTGGATCGACGCCGATACGGCGCGCGAGATGGGCATCGCGTGGAGGGTGGTCCCGGATTCCGTACTTCTCGAGGAGACCGCAAGGGTTGCAGCGGCGATCGCCGAGTTGGAACCCGGGGCGGTGACGGCGACCAAACGGCTCTTGACGGCTGGGCGTGCCGAACTAGCACGAGCCGCGATCGACCGCGAGTTTGCGGAACTGCGCATGCTCCGCCGCGGTGGCCGCTGAGCTGGGACTCCGATGACAGCGAGGCTCAGGCGGACAATCTGTGCGTTGGGTCCCGCTGCGAGAGACGGATCCCATCCGATCGAAACCTTCTTTGGCTCGATCTTGACGTGCGCGTGACATCGTTGGCGCTTGATCCTGGTGGCCTCCGACGGCCCGGCTACGTACATGCGGCGGTGCCGAAAGGGAGTGGGATGCGAGCACCTCATGGGAACCTGTCTTCGTGGTTCGCCCGGTGGGCTTCCGAGCGCGAGCTGCATGGTGCTGGCGGGCCTTGCAAGGAGGAATCCGGTCTTACGAGCTTGCTCCTCGTTGATATCCGGCTGCAGCCGCCCATGCCGCGTCGACCACGTACTGACCGTCAGTGGTGATGTCAAGGATCACCACCGGCACGTGATGCCGGCCCCCCGATAGATCGAAAGGGTCTTGACGCCGACAGAGGAGTTGAATCGCCTGATCACGCCGACGATGCCCCGTGAAAGTGCCGTGTGTGCGACCTTGATGCCCGGGGTCGGGTTCGCACGGTCGTCGACTCGGATGACCGTGATGTGGGTCCCCTCTACCGCTCCGCGCTTGTCGATCTGGGCAGCGGCGAGTTGGGCTCCACGCAGCATGTCGATGCTCGGCTGAGGTCCACTCATCGGTCCCTCGTGTGCGATCAGGGCCTTCGGGGTGATGATGCCGACGTGTTGGGATCATTCCGAAATTGGAGAGGAGAAGAGCATCCCTTCGGCTGAGATCAAGACGCATCCGATCCGCGTCACCGCCAGGCCTCGGTCGTCGCGCCGTTCTTGGGGTGGTTTCGGTCGTGTGGGCGGTGTTCACGTTGACAGGGTCCAAATCCCTGGGGTTCGTCCATTTCAGGAGTTGTCGAGCTCCTTGGCGTAGTTGCGAACTCAGAAGGTCCACTGATCGGAGATCTCCTGGAGGTGATTGGTGATGAGGCGACGGCTCCGTTCGTGATCACGGGCTATCAATGCGTCAGCAATCTCCATATGGGCCCCGATGAGGTCGGGGGTCGCTCCGATCCGGAGATCGCACCCATGATTGAATCGAATCAGGCTGGTCTGGACGATCACATCGGTAAAGAGGTGCAGGATCGGATTCCCGGTGGCCTCAGCGAGCGCGACGTGAAAGCTTGTCTCGTATTCGTTCAGGATCTGAGCGCCAACCCGTTCCCGAAGCTCTCTCAACTGATCGTCGCTCGCGCTACGGATCAATCGATCGGCACAGGTGAGCTCGAGCATCAATCGGACCTCGACGATGTGGCGACGGGTTACGTGGTTGAAGTCGAGGTAGCTGCTGACGGCAAGTTCGACGGCGCGTCTGTTCGGTTCCCGGACGATGAGTCCCCCGGATCGCCCGCGGCGCATCTCGACCAGAGACAGGTGTTCGAGGATCCGAATGGCCTCGCGCAAGACACCTCGTCCGACCCCGAAGCGCTCGATGAGCTCAGGCTCGAGGCCGAGGTTCGTTCCGGGAGGAAACGACCCCGCAACGATTTGACGACGAATCGCGTCGGCGAGTTGTTCCGCGAGCTTGAGGGACTTCTTTGGTTCACCCACGTCGGATTTCACGTTTCGCCTGATTTCTGGGCACAGGGAGAGGCGAAGCCAGTGAAGACTATAGAGAAATGGGGAGTGGCGTGACGAGCATCACCGCTGATCACCGATCAGTCGCCGCTTCGGCCCCGTAAAGGAGTGGGAACAAGGGTGCGCAGTCCTGCCAGAACAGCTCTGGGGTGCGCACAGTCGCTCGGCCGCACGTCGTCAACCGGGATGGAGCGGTGCTCCCGCGACCCTGCGGGGTCCTCCATGAAGACGGCGGATGGCGGCGCGAGGACAAGCTCGGTGACTCGCTCGCCTTTGGTTGGCAGCGGTGCTTTTCTCATAAACGACCGAGCGATGAAGCGCCGCTCCGTCCTGTCGGCTGACCCAAAGTCTTCCGACGGCCGCCTCGGCGGTGTCGATCGGGTTGGACCATCCCCAGGGGCCGCCGGGGCTCCTACCAATCTTCGGCCGGCCAGGTCGTTAACGGTGTTGAGCGATGTGCCCGGCCTTCAGGGATTCGGTCGTGCTCATCCTCGGCATGCTCGATCCGAGGAGCCGGATCGAGCGACTTGGGCTCCAAGTCCTGCTGCCAGGCCTCGTCGGACATCGTCACGTGCAAGTCCGACGAGATCGCCGCTGCGTGACCATTGCGGCGCCGGGTTGTCGGCCGCTCTCCCCCGTTGCTGCGGTGGGGCACCAGGGTCAGAGAATGACTCCGTCGTCGTGCAGTCGAGCGATCTGGTCCCAATCGAAGCCAAGCTCGAGGAGCAATGCTTCGGTATCGGCACCGTGCTCGGGGCCGCGCCGCAACGTGGCGGGACGTTCATCAAACTGCACCGCGCCGGTCGGCATGGAAAAGCTCCCGGTGGGTTCGACGGCGACCTCGCCGATGTAGCCGTTGGCTTTCACTTGGCGGTCCTCGACGAGTTCGGGGACCCGCTGGTAGGGTGCCCAGGGGAACCGCTCGTCGGCGAAGGCCTCGTTCCATTCGGCGAAGCTGCGACTGCCGAAGATCTCGTCGAGGATCTTGATGCAGGCCTCGCGGTTTTGGCTCCGAACGGTCGAGTCGGCGAAACGGGGGTCGTTCTCGAGGTCGGGACGTCCGATCGCTCGGCACAAGTCGGCCCAGTAGCGGTCTGCTTGTAAGAACACGAGCCCGATGAAGCGGCCGTCCTTGGTGCGATACGTGTTGACCAGAGGATTGGGCGCCTTCGTGTGCTGCTCCCCGCCCGGTGGCGGGGCTTCTTTGAAATTCCCCTGGAGGGCCGAGAGGACATCGGAAGCCAACGTCCAGATCGCGGTGGCAAGCAGGGAGACGTCAACGATCGACGGCTCCCCGGTACGCTCCCGCCGGTACAGGGCGGCGGCGATCCCGAAAGCCAGTTGCACCGCGCCGTTTCGGTCCCCGAACGCGCCTCGCTGATTGATGGGGTACTCGAGTCCGGGCGGAGTGAGCGTCGCTCCGATGGCTCCCCGAGCCCAGAAGGCCGTGGAGTCGTAGGCAGCGTTGTCGGCATCGGGGCCCCGTATGCCGAAGCCGTGTCCGCGGGCATAGATGATGTCGGGGTTGACCGCACGCAGAGCCTCGACGCCCAACCCAAGACGCTCCAAGGTCGAGGGAAGATAGTTGGTTAGGAAGACGTCACAGCTCTGCGCCAATCGAAGGAGGATGTCGCGGCCTTCCTCGCTCTTGATGTCCAAGGCCATCGAACGCTTGCCGCGGTTGGCGAGCTCCATGGACTGATTGATGCCCCCGGCGACCTGGATGATGCCCTGGGAGACCAAGCCCCGGTAACCGTCACCGGTGTTCGGCGGCTCGATCTTGATGACCTCGGCACCCCAGTCGGCGAGGAGGGCCCCGGCGACGGGCACGAACACCCATTGGGCGAGTTCGAGCACTCGTACTCCCGCAAAGACGTTGACGGCTGGACCCTCAGTCATTCAAAGCCACCTGAGCCCAAGCTGTTGCGATGCCGTGGTTGCGTGGTTGCGTCCCCATCTCGACCCCCTCAGAGGAGCCCGAACAAGCGGGCGCAGTTCTGCCAGAGGATCTTGTCCTTGTCCTGAGGGGGGAACTCGGCGAACCACTCGTCGGTGAGCTTCTTGGAGTTGGGCCAG
>Ga0209061_1000603_pt1 | contig 82779 bp, 70 predicted proteins | sample Coa_R1_10_FD_187157 | JGI IMG/M metagenome (GOLD analysis project Ga0209061, IMG submission 187157) | Surface soil microbial communities from Centralia Pennsylvania, which are recovering from an underground coalmine fire - Coalmine... | ecosystem: Environmental > Terrestrial > Soil >...
AGTTCGGCGCGCCGGATGAGCTCCGGATACCAGCGCGGGTACTGATCGACCGCCGCCACCAGCGCAAAGCACGCCTCCGGGCTGGCCCGCACCGCCGTCGCCGCGCTGCCGCCCAGCTGCTTCACGCGCGCCCCCCACAGACAGCCGCCCCGACGCTCACGCCGGCGCCCCGCTCGCCCGCCCCGACGCTCACGCCGGCACCCAGCTCGCCCGCCCCGACGCTCACGCCGGCACCCAGCTCGCCCGCCCCGACGCTCACGCCGGCGCCCCGCTCGCCCGCCCCGGAGAACCGTTTCCGCCCTCGGCGAGCGCCGTCTCCAGCGAGCGGCCGGTGGCGCGGATCCCGAGCAGAATCAGCGCGCCCGCGGCAACCCCGCTCGCCGCCATCACCACGAACGAGCCGCCGAACCCCCAGGCCGCGTAGGCGCCGAGCACGACCGGCGGCGCGATCGCACCGCCCACGTGCCCGAGCCCGTCGCTCAGCGCCACCCCCGTCGCCCGGGCGTTGGTCGGGAAGTGCTCGGCCGTGTAGGTGTAGAGCATCGGCACCATCAGACCGATCGTGGTCGAGGACAGGAAGCCGAACACCATGATGATCGTCGGCGAGACGGCCAGGCCGATCACCAGCAGCGAGCCGGCCCAGGCGAGCGCGAACAGCGCGATCGAGTACTTGCGCTCGAAGCGGTCGGAGAAGCGGGTGGTGGCGAACGCGCCGACCAGAAACCCGATTCCCGACACCAGCAGGTAGGTGGTGCTGGAGGCCAGGCTGTAGCCGCGGTCGGTGAACAGCGTCGGCGCCAGCGTCAGCCAGCCGTAGTTGCCGATGTAGTAGATGAACCAGATGCCGACGAACAGGGCCACGCGGCCGAGCATCGGCGCTCTCAGCAGCGCCCTGATCGGGACTCCATCCGCCCGCGCCTCCTCGGGCACCGGCCGCGGCTGCGGCAGCTCCCCCTCGATCCGCTCGCGCGCCGTCGACTCGGCCCGGGCCACCAGCTCGGCCGCCTCCTCGCCCCGCCCCTGGGCCACCAGCCACCGCGGCGAGGGCGGCAGCCCGCGCCGCATGAACAGGATCGTCACCCCGCCCGCGGCCCCGATCCAGAACAGGATCCGCCAGCCGTCGTGCAGCGTCGGCACCAGGCCGCGGGCGATGAACGGCACCACCGCGAAGCCGGCGTAGGCGGCGGTGGTCGCCCAGCTGGTGTAGCGGCCGCGCAGTCGCGCCGGCGAGAGCTCGCCCAGGTAGGTGGTGACGGCGGCGATCTCGGCCCCGATTCCCAGCCCGGCGATCCCGCGGAAGATGATCAACTCGGTGACGTCGGTGCTGAACGCGGCCAGGATCGTGCCGAGCGAGAACACCGCCACGGAGATGGCCAGGCTCAGCTTGCGGCCCCACTTGTCGGCGATCGTCGAGTCGGCCAGCGAGCCGACGATGTAGCCGACCAGGCTGCTGGTCACCGACAGGGTGACGGTCGCCTTGGAGACGTGGAACTGCTGGGCGATCACCGGGGTGGCGAACGAGATCGTGACGATGTCGAAGAAGGCGAAGAAGTACCCGGCGCCGATGATCCACAACAGCGCCCGCGGGTAGGGCCAGGTGGGGATTCGATCCAGGCGGGCCAGCGGCCCCGCCCGCCGCCCGCGCCCGCCGCGGTCGCGGCCCTCCGGGGTGGGTGAAGCGGATGCCGGATCCATTGCGCCTCCTCTCCTCGCCTGATGGCGAGCTACCCGCCGCTCCGTGCCAGCCAAACCGCTGCACCGGCGGCGCCGGCCGACCTCGCCCCCCCGGCCCCTTCGAGCGCCGGCCGACCTCGCTCCCCCTTCGAGCGCCGGCCGACCCAGCCCCCTGGCCCCTCCGGGCGCCGGCCGACCTCACCCCCCCGCCCCTCCGGGCGCCGGCCGACCTCGCGCCCCCGCCCCTTTCGAGCGCTCCCCGCCGCCCGCGCCGCCCGCTATGCCCCGGCCGCGAACAGGACCGAGGCGTGGATCTCCCGTTCGCCGGCGATCCAGCGCAGCGCGCCGTCGCGCAGCCACAGCTTCTCCCCCGCCTGGGCCGGCGTGCGGTATTCCACCTCCACGTCGGCGCGCTGCACCTCGCCGCAGGCCAGCAGCTCCTCCTCCACCGGCTGCCAGTAGGCGGCGTTGTTGACGTGACCGGCGATGTCCAGCTCGGTGGCCCTGAAGCTCCAGCGGTCGCGCTGCACCCCGCCGCCGGGGAGCGGGTGGCGCAGGCGGGCGCTCACCCGCCGGCCCCCGGCCGAGGTCGCGTAAACCGCCACCTCCTCCCGGCTCAGCGGGACCGGCCGCCAGTGCTCGGGGTCGAGGTGGACCCACAGCGTCACCGCCTCCACGTCGCCGCCCGAGCCGCCGCCCTCCTCGACCGGCGCCACCGTCGTCCGTCGTTCGGCCCACATCCGCCCGAGCCCGCTGCAGAACGTGGCCAGCCGATAGGCGCCACCGAAGCGGGGGAAGCGCCTGACCAGGATTCGCGTCCGGCGCACCACCCACGCCGCCCGCTCGACCAGCCCGGCATCCACCACATCGGCGTAGGCGATGTCCTGGAGCCAGCGCGCGATCGTGTCCAGCCGAATCCGCCCCGACGGGGCGCAGTCGGCAAACCCGGGCCGGAACACCTGCTCGAAGACGCGGCCCTGGTTGGGCGGCGGAACCAGCTCGCTCAGCTTCGGCGTGTCCACGTGCTGCAGCGTAGGCCACGCGGACATCCGGCCGCCCGTCCCGGTCGCCCCGTTCCGGTCGCCCCGTCCCGGTCGCCCCGTCCCGGTCGCCCCGTCCCTGCCGCCCGCGCCGCAGGCGCCCGCCACCCCGTCCACGCCGCCGCCCCCGCGGGCGGCCCCGTCCACGCCGCCGCCTCCCGCTCAGACGAACAGCCGCGGGTCGCCGGTGACGATCCCGTGCACGCCCACCCCCAGCAGCCGCTCGAGCGCCCCCCGCTCGTTGACCGTCCACGCGTACAGCCGTCCCCGCCGCTCGGCGACCGCATCCAGCAGCTGGCGGTCGACCAGCCGGTGCTGGGCCATCAGCGCATCCCAGCGCCGCTCGGCCAGGCCCTCCAGCACCTGCACCCGCCAGTTGCGCCACCGACGGCTGAGCCGGGCCAGGCGCCCGCCGACCGAGATCCCCACCCGGGCCCGCGGCTCCAGCGCCCGCACCCGGTCGAGCACCTCGGGCACCTGGGAGGAGATCAGCGCCCGCCCGAGCAGCCCGCGTCCCCCCAGCTGCTCGAGCAGCGCCACCTCGCACCCCGGCCGCTTGAGGTCCACGTTCAGCTCCACCTCGCCGTAGCGGCGACTCGACAGGTGGGCGAGCGCCTCGTGCAGGCGGACGTTGCGCGGTCGCCGGGCGTGGAGGATCGTGTGGGCCAGCACGAGCTCGCCTCCGCGGTCCCGGACGTCGAACTCGATCATGTCGACGCCGAGCTCGAGCGCGGCGTCAAAGGAGGCGAGCGTGTTGGCGGGAGCCAGCGCGCTGGCCCCGCCGTGACCGATTCGCTGACAGCCGTAGGAGTACAAGCCGCACCACCCGGTTAGCGTACCGGCAGCCACCGCCGGCGACGGAGCCCACACCGGCAGCCATCGCCGCGCGATCGAGCACCACCGCCAGCCACCAGACCAGCGGACATCCGACACGATGACAGCAGCCCCGGACGAGCCACCTCCCGAGCGCGGCGGCGCGCTGGTCACCGGCGCGGCGCGCGGGCTGGGCCTGGAGATCGCCCGGCGGCTGGTGGGCCGCGGATACTTCGTGCACCTGACCGACCTGGACGGCGAGCGGGCCGCCCGGGCGGCCGCCGGGCTGGGGGAGCGGGCGTTCGCCTCGGCCTTGGACGTGCGCAGCTTCCGCGCCTGCCGCGCCGCCGCCTCGCGCACGATCCGCCGCGCCGGCTCGCTCCAGGTGTGGGTCAACAACGCGGGCGTGCTCATCCCCGGGCCGGCCTGGGAGCAGGATGAGCGCACGCGCACGCTGATGCTCGAGGTCAACGCCGCCGGCACGATCAACGGCACGATCGCCGCGCTGGAGCCGATGCGCGCGGCCGGCCGGGGTCGGATCGTCAACGTGGTGTCGATGGCCGGGCTGATCGCCGCCCCCGGGTTCGCCGTCTACACGGCGGCCAAGCACGCCGCCCTCGGCTTCAGCCTGGCCACGGCGGCCGATCTGCGGCTGGCCGGGATCACCGGCATCGAGATCTCCTGCCTCTGCCCGGACGGGATCTGGACCCCGATGCTCTACGACAAGCTCGAGGACCCGCACGCCGCCGCCTCCTTCTCGGGCGTGCTGCTGCAGCCCGACGAGGTGGCCGAGCAGGTGCTCGCGCTGCTCGACCATCCCGAGCCGGTGCTGGCCGTCCCCCGCTGGCGCGGCCGCCTGCTGCGCCTGTTTGACCTGATGCCGGGGCTGGCACTCCGCTACGCGCCCCGAATGCTCGCCCACGGGCGCCGCCAGCAGCGCCGCTACCTGCGCCAGTTTCGCGCCGGCAAGCTGCCCACCGCGCCCCCACCCGGGTGAGGCGGCGTACCCCGCCGGCCACGCTTCCCGCCCCCACCCGGGTGAGGCGGCGCACCCCGCCGGCCACGCTTCCCGCCCCCACCCGAACGAGGCGGCGCACCCCGCCGGCCACCCTTCCCACCCTCGCCCTCTACGGCGCCCCCGCCCGCGTCAGGGCCCGCGCCCCCGCCCGCGCGCCCACCGCCGCCGCCTCGGCCACCGAGCGCCCGTCCGCCAGCCCGAACGTGAACGCGGCGGCGAACGAGTCCCCGCAGCCGTAGGCATCCCTGACCGGGCCCTCGGGCGCCACCGTCCGCCAGCTTCCCCGCGACTCGCCCCACCACACCCCGCCGGCGGCGCCGCGGGTCTCGACCAGCAGCCGCGCCCGGTCCTCCAGCCGCCGCGCCCACTCCGCCTCCTCGCGGTCGCCCCGGCTGAACACGAGCGCATCGATGGTCGGCCCCGCCTGCAGCGGGCCCCGGGCCCGCGGCGTGGCGACCAGCACCCGCGCCCGCCGGGCCTGCTCGAGCGCGCCCAGGTCGCCGGCGGTGAAGTACGCGCCGTCGGCCTCCGCCAGCCGCGCCCACGGCAGCCCATCCTCACCCCGCGGCTCGAGCCGCTCCCCGACGGTTACGATCGTCCGCTCCCCTCCTCCCTCCAGCAGGGTGAGCGCGCGCCGCGTCGGCTGCTCGGGCCGCCAGGCGACGTGCACGCGCACGCCGCGCTCGGCCAGCTGCTCGGCGGCAGCGTGGCCGTGCGGGTCATCGCCGAGCGCGCAGAAGAAGTCCACCTCGGCCCCCAGCTCGGCCAGCACCACCGAGGCCACCCCGCCCCCGCCGGCCGCCCGGGTGAACGCCGGCCCCGAGGCGTGCAGCACCTCCCCCTCCCGGGGCATGCGCGCGACGGGGATGAAGTCCACCCACTCCACATGTCCGACCACCGCGACCCGCGCCACCGCCACATCCTCCCGCACCGTGGCATGCTTCCACCCTCACCCACGCCTCCCACCGAGAGCCTGGCCGAAAAACAGGCCTATTTGGCCGCTTTTTCGGCCAACCCCCCCAGATGGGTACCAGCGCACACACACAGACGAGCGTTCATCCCCGATGATGCGGGCCGTATTCGCCGCCGCCATCGACCGCGAGGACCCGCTGCGGGGCCTGCAGATTGGCGAGCGTCCCGACCCCGAGGTGCCGCCCGGCTGGACCACCGTTCGCGTCCGGGCCGCCTCGCTCAACCACCACGACCTGTGGTCGCTGCGCGGCGTGGGACTGCCCGAGGAGCGCCTGCCGATGATCCTCGGCTGCGACGCCGCCGGCGTCGACGAGGACGGCCGCGAGGTGGTCGTGCACGCGGTCATCGGCGACCCCGACTGGCGGGCCGACGAGACGCTCGACCCCCGCCGCTCGCTGCTCTCCGAGCGCCATCCGGGCACGTTCGCCGAGCGTCTGGCGGTCCCGCGGCGCAATCTCCTCCCCAAGCCGCCCGAACTCAGCTTCGAGGAGGCCGCCTGCCTGCCCACCGCCTGGCTGACCGCCTACCGGATGCTGTTCACCCGCGGCGGCGTGGTGCCCGGCTCGACGGTGCTCGTGCAGGGCGCCGGCGGCGGGGTGGCCACCGCGGCGATCGTGCTCGGGGCGGCGGCGGGCGCGCGCGTGTGGGTGACCGCGCGCTCGGAGGAGAAGCGCCGGCAGGCGCTCGCGCTCGGCGCCCAGCAGGCGTTTGAGTCGGGCCAGCGGCTCCCCGAGCGGGTGGACGTGGTGCTCGAGACCGTCGGCGAGGCCACCTGGGCGCACTCGGTGCGCGCGCTGCGGCCGGGCGGCACCCTGGTCGTCTCCGGCGCCACCACCGGCGAGCGGCCGCCCGCCGAGCTCTCGCGCATCTTCTTCCTCCAGCTCTCGGTGGTGGGCTCGACGATGGGCACCCGCGATGAGCTCGAGCGCCTGCTGCGCCTGTGCGTGGACCGGGGCGTGCGGCCGGTGATCGATCGCACGCTCCCGCTGGAGCGGGCGCGCGAGGGCTTTCAGGCGATGCTCGAGGGCAGCCTGATCGGCAAGATCGTGTTCACCGTTTGACTCGAGTTCCGGGGGCGCGCATGCGCGCCCCCGCCGGCGGCGCATGCGCCGCCGGGGCCGGGCCGCATGCGGCCCGGCCTTCATCTTGCATCGTGGGTGATTACCGGCGGCCCGGGGCGGAAAGCCTCACCGGTAGCCAAGCGAGACCTTCCCAAAGGAGGAGGGATCCCATGTTGCGACACGTCACCACCCGTCTCTCCGGGCTGATCATCCTGATCGCCGGCATCTGGGGCGGGATCATCCCGTTCGTCGGGCCGTACTTCCACTTCACCCTCGGTCCGGACAGAACCTGGACGTACACCAGCGGCCGCCTGTGGCTGGACATCCTGCCCGCCGTGGCGGCGGTGCTGGGCGGCCTGATCCTGATGGGCGGCGGCCCCCGAATCTCCGGCCGGTTCGGTGCCCTGCTGGCGCTGGCCGGTGGCGTGTGGTTCGCGGTCGGCCCGGACATCAGCCGCCTGTGGACGCACGGCGTCGGCGCCCAAGGGGCCGCGCACGGTCACCACGTGGTCACGCGCATGCTCGAGTTCCTGACCCTGCACAGCGGACTCGGGGTGCTGATCACCGCCCTGGCCGCCTATGCGCTGCCCGGCGCAGCCGCGTATGTGTTCGGGCGCCATCGCGTGGCGCGTGACGCCGCGATCGCCGGCACCGGCGCGGCGGTCGGCGCCGCGGAGGCGCGCCACCGCGACCGGGTCGCTGCCCGTGAGGCCACGGCCGCTCCGGCCGCGCCCGCAGCGGGTGAGCCGGCCGCACCCGCGGCCACTGAGCCGGCCGCACCCGCAGCAGCGGACCCGACCACGCCGCGCCAGCCGGTGGAGGCAGGGGAGCCCGTCGGGGTCGGTGCCCGGTCCGGGGCCGGCGTCACCCGCCGGCGCGGCGGCCTGTTCTCCCGCTCCCGCCGCTAGTCCGAGCCCTCATCCCGGAGCCGTCGCTGCGCCAGCAGCGCCAGCGCCACCGCGGCCAGCGCGGCGACGGCTCCGGCGAACACCAGCCCGGCCGTGCGCAGCCCGGCCAGCTCGGCCAGCACCCCCTCGCCGATCACCGGCAGCGACAGCGCGACGTAGGCGACGACGAAGAAGCTCGACGCCACCTCGCCGCGCTGGTCGGCCGGAGCGGCGGAGTTGACGGCGGCCAGACCGGCCCGGAAGCTGAGTCCCTGACCCAGCCCGGCGAGCATCGCGCCCACAATCAGCAGCGGCAGCGAGGAGATGGCGAGTGCCGCCGCGAACACGGCCATGCCGACGATGAGCCCGGCGCACCCGGCGAGCAGGGCGGCCCGCTGGGATACCGCCTCAAGCAGCGCCTGACCGGCGGTGGAGGCGGCGAACACGGCGAACACGACGGCGCCCACCTCCGCCCGGCTGCTCACCCCGAGCGCCCCGAGAAACGCGGGGCTGACCGCGGTCGAGAGCCCGAGCACGGCGAAGCCGGCAAAGCCAGCCAGCGCCGCCCGGACGAAGATCGGCCGGATGTCGGCCGGGACGGTCAGGCCCTGCGGGCGCAGGCCACGGCCGCCGCGGTCGCCCACCGGCTCGGGCATCAACCAGATGACGGCAGCGGCCGGCACCAGGACGCCCAGATCGACCCAGAAGCTGAGCCGCAGCGGCAGCGGCCCGACCTGGGAGACCACGCCCGCCACCAGCGGCCCCAGCCCGAGCCCGCCCATGTTGGCCACGGTGGCCACCAGGGTGGCGCCGCCCCGCCGCTCGGCGGGGGCCAGGTCGACCAGGGTGGCGGTCGCCGTGCCGGTGAAGATGCCGGCCGACAGGCCGGACAGCACCCGCCCGACCAGGAGCAGCCCCAGCGACTGGGCGAGCAGGAAGGCGCCCGCGCTGAGCGCCGAGAACAGGAGGCCGAGCGCCAGCACGGGCCGCCGCCCCACCTGGTCAGACAGGGCGCCGAACAGCAGCAGGGCCCCGATCACCCCCGCCGCATAGGTGGCGAAGATCACCGTGATGATCAGCTCCGAGAAGCCGAAGCGCGCCCGGTAGAGGACGTACAGCGGCGTGGGAATCGTCGTCCCCAGCATCACGGCGGCAAACGCGTAGGCGGCGCCGGCAAACGCGGCGCCGCCCGAGATCCGGCCGCCGGCCAGCCGGTTCATCTCGCCTTCGCTCCTTCGCGCACGGAGCCAGTTATTACCCGCAAGCGGGGCCCGAGGCTCGGCGCCACGCGGAGCTCCCGGTCCCCGCCCGCTGCGCCCGGGCCACCGCGCCAGTGTCGCCCGCTGCGCCCCGGCCACCGCGCCAGCGTCGCCCGCTGCGCCTCGACCACCCCGCCAGCGTCGCCCACTGCGTCCTGGCCACCCCGCCAGCATCGCTTCCTGCGACCTCACCACTCGCGAGCCTGACCGGCCGTCGCCCCCAGCGCCCGGTAGCCCGCCCCGCCGTCGCCCCCACCACCCGTCAGCCTCTACCCTGAGCCCATGCCGGTGCGGATGCTGTTCAGATGCGAGGTGTGCGGGGGGCGACCGGACGCCGAGACCCAGACCGCGCTTGAGCGGCAGCTGCTCGACCTACGCCACGGGGAGTATGTGGACGCCGAACCGGGCCGGTGGCTGACCTGGCACGGCCGCGGGATCTACGGGCCTCAGCGCTACGCCTGCGGCCGGCACCGGGGGGAGCTGAAGGCCCGCATCCGCGAGCACTACGGCGGCCTCGGCTGGCATCCATGGGCGATGGGGCCCCACCCCTGGGCCGGCCGGCGGGGCACCGACCGCGCCCGGCGCCTGGCGCGAACCCTGCGCTCATCGTTCGGCGCCCCGGGCTTCTGAGCTCGGCGCCCGCCCCTCCGCCGCCCCGCCCACTACCCTGTGACGGACACGCTCGCATGCCCGATCCTGCTCACACGGCCCGTTCTCGACGCCGCGCAGCAGCCAGGGGAGCGGCGGTCCGCCGGCGGCGGGTTGCGGCCCTCGTCGTGGTGCTGTTCGCGCTCGTGGTTGCGCTGGTCAGCGCCACCGGCGGCGGTTCGCGCCCCCACGCGCGGAGCGCCCACCACGCCACGCAGCTGGCCGCCGCCGCTCGCCGGCGTGCCGGGTCCGGCGGCGTGTCCGCGACCGGCGGCGGCGCCGCGGTCGGAGCGAGCGCGGGGGAGGCGGCCGGCGGTGGCGCCACGATCGGAGCGGGCGGGGGCGGCCCGCTGGCCCCGGCCTCGGTCGGCGGCCTGCCTTCGCTGTGGGCGGCGCAGAACGTCGTCGGCGCCCAGCCGGGCACTGCCGCCGCCTATGCGGCGGCCTCCCGGCTGCCGGGGCTGCCGGGCTTCCTGCTGATCGCCGACCGGGGCAACAACCGCATCCTGGTCGTCGACCCCTCGGGCCGCCGGGTGTTCCTGTTTCCCTCGGCGGCCGATCTGGCCGCCGGCCGCAAGCTCTACTTCAACGACGACACGTTCGTGGAGCCGGGCGGGCGCTACCTGATCGCCAACGAGGAGGACAACGATGACATCGTCCAGATCGGGATCTACGACCATTCGCTGCAGGTGCTGTTCGGGCAGGCGGGCGTGATCGGCTCGGACTCCAGCCACCTGAACACGCCCGACGACGCCTATCAGCTGCCGAATGGCTCGTTCACGGTCGCCGACGCCTACAACTGCCGGATCCTGTTCATCCGCGATCACCAGATCGTCAAGCAGTTCGGCCAGTCCGGCGTCTGCCAGCACGACCCGCCGAGGACGCTGGGCGCCGTCAACGGCGACACCCCGCTGCCGGATGGCGGCGTGCTCGTCTCCGAGATCAACGGCAGCTGGATCGACGACATCGGGCCCAATGGGCAGCTGCGCTACGCCGTGCAGGCACCGGTGGCCTATCCCTCCGACCCGCAGCCGCTGCCCGGAGGACGGTTCCTGCTGGCCGACTACGCGCGGCCGGGCCACATCCTGATCATGGACCACACGGGTCGGGTGCTGTGGCGCTACGGGCCGGCCAGCGGCCCCGGGATGCTCGACCACCCATCACTGGCCATGGCGCTGCCCAACGGGGACATCGCGGTCAACGACGACTACCGTGACCGCTGCGTGGTGATCGACCCCCGCACCAACCGGATCGTCTGGCAGTACGGCCACACCGACGTGCCCGGCACCGCGCCGGGATTCCTGAACACCCCGGACGGCATGGACTTCATCCCCGCCGTGCCGGACATGTTCTCCTACCTCGCCTCCCCTCCCTACGGCCAGCCGGACTGGGCGGCGGTGGTGCATCCCTGAGCCGGTGGCGGCGCTCGCGGCGACGCCGCGCCCCGGTGACCCACAGGTCGAAGGTGATGTCGCGGCCGCTGAGCCGGTGGCGGCGCTCGCGGCGACGCCGCGCCCCGGTGACCCACAGGTCGAAGGTGATGTCGCGGCCGCTGAGCCGGTGGCGGCGCTCGGGGCGACGCCGCGCCCGCCTCAGCGCGCCACCAGCACGACGATGATGACGATGACGATCAGGATGAGCATCCCGCTCCACGCCCAGGGCCAGGGCCGGCGCCAGAATTCGGGGCGAGCCCGGTCACGGGTGTAGCGGCCCTCCGGGGGCTCGCCCACCCAGTCGTCATCGTCGTGGGTCGGCATGCCACGCCCAGTTTGCCGCAATCGGGTAGGACGCACGCCATGGCTGTCGATCTGGAGGTGGCGTTCGTGCTGGGCGGCGGCGGCATCCTCGGCGCTCACGAGGTGGGGATGCTGCGCGCACTGGCCGAGCGCGGGATCCGCCCGGACGTCGTTCTCGGCACCTCGATCGGCGCGATCAACGGCGCCATGTTCGCCGCAGACCCCACGCCGCGGGGCGTCGAGCGGCTGACCGAGCTGTGGCTCGACTCGCGCGTGTCGGAGTTGACGGCGGGGTCCGTGATCCGGCGGCTGACCACGCTGGCGCGGACCGGGACTCACCTCGAGTCGCTCGACTCCGCCCGCGCCCGGCTGGCGCAGGCGCTGCCGGTGGAGCGGGTGGAGGAACTCGAGGTGCCCTTCCAGTGCGTGGCGGCGTCGATCGAGCGCGCCGCCGAGCACTGGTTCACCACCGGGGTGCTGGTGGACGTGGTGCTGGCCTCCTGCGCGGTCCCTGGGATACTTCCTCCGGTCAGGATCGGCGACGAGCACTACATCGACGGCGGGATCGTCAACTCGATCCCCGTCGCCCGGGCGGTGATGCTGGGCGCGCGGACGATCTACGTGCTGCAGGTCGGGCGCCTGGAGAAGCCGCTGCGGCCTCCCCGTTGGCCGTGGGAGGTGGGGCTGGTGGCCTTCGAGATCGCCCGCCGTCACCGGTTCGCCCACGACCTCCAGTCGCTGCCCGACCACGTGCGGCTGCACGTGCTGCCGACCGGAGGGTCGGTGGCCCCCGCCTACAACGACGTTCGCGGGCAGCTGGGGCTCGGGCGCATCGCCCGCACGGTCGCCCAGCAGATCGAGTCCGCCCATCACGCCACCCTGGCCTACCTGGGGGAGGGCCGGTGAGGCCGGGTCGGGGGGTGGCGGTGGAGCCGGGTGGCTGGGTGGCGGTGGAGCCGGGTGGCTGGGTGGCGATGAGGCCGGCTGCGCGCCCACCGCGCCTTCGTTCCGCTGGCCGCCAAACGCGACTTTCGCGGCACACCCGGCGCGGCCAGCCCCCGAGCCACCCACCGGCCACCGATCGACGGGAGCCCAGCTGATGCTCCGTCCGACGCTGCTGCTCCGTCCGGCGCTGCTGCTGCCGCCGGCGGCGGTCAGGCGACCGCTGACGATCACCACCTGGCTGGTGCTGTCGGTGGTCTACCTCACGCTCAGCCCCCTGGTGCTGGCGGCGGCGGCGCTGGCCGCCGCCATTTTCCGCCGGCCCCAGCCGCTGCTGCTGGCGCGCTTTGCCGCCGCCTACTTCGCGTTGGAGCTGCGCGTGCTCGCCGCCTGCGGGGTCCTGTGGCTGGCCAGCGGTTGCGGGTGGCGGATCGACTCGCCGCGCTTTCGCGCCCTCCACCACCGGCTGCTGCGCCTGTTCGTCCACACCCTCGCCCAGCGCCTGTGCACGCTGCTGGCCATCGACATCGCCGCCGAGGCGGCGCCGGAGGTTGAGGCCGCACTGAGGGCCGACAGCCCGCTCCTGTTTCTCAGCCGCCACGCGGGACCGGGAGACACGCTTCTGCTCCTCGACCTCCTGCTCCAGCGCTACCGCCGACTGCCCAGCGTGGTGTTCAAGGACACGCTGGCGATCGATCCCTGCATCGACCTGATCGGCCACCGCCTGCCCCACGCCATCCTGAACACCGCCGAGCGCGAGCAGTCGGAGGAGCGGATCGAGGCGGTGGCCGGCGCGCTTCCCGACCGGGGCATCCTCGTCCTGTTCCCCGAGGGCGGCAACCTCACCCTCGAGCGCCGCCGCCGCGCGCTGCGCCGCCTGTGGCGACTGGGCCGGCGCCGTGATGCCTGGCGGGCGAAGCGCATGACCCACGTGATGGCACCGCGGCCGGGCGGCGCGCTCGCCGCCCTGCGCGGCCAGCCGACCGCCAACGTGATCTTCTCCGCCCACACCGGCCTGGGGCTGGCCGCCTTCCCGCGCGAGCTGTGGCGCCATCCGCCGATCGGCGGCACGCTCACCGTCCACATGTGGCTCGACCAGGCCGACCACCGCCCCCGCGACCCCGACCGGCAGGTGGAGTGGCTGTACGCCTGGTGGTCACGGCTCGATCGCTGGCTGCAGGCCGAGGGTGAGGCGCCGCCCCAGGCAGGCGGCGCGCAAGGCAGGTTCAGCCAGTAGACGAGCGGCGGGACGGGCGCCGCCCCACGCAGGCGGCGCGCATCCACAGGCCGCCCGGGGCCGGGGCGCGCGTGGCGGGGGCTGAGAACCGCACGTGGCGGGAGGTGGCGGGGGCTGAGAACCGCACGTAACCGAAATTGGGAGGCACCAAGAATCGGACGTGGCGGGAGTTAGGTGTCTCCTGCGCCCTTAACTCCCGCCACGTCCTCCTGCTCCCGCCACGTCCTCCTGCTCCCGCCACGTCCTCCTGCTCCCGCCACGTCCCCGCCAGGGCGGCGCCGCCCTCACACCCCGACCACCATCCCGTCCTGCGCCGCCTCGAGGTCGAGCCCGCCGACGCGAGCCAGCATCTCCTCGCCCAGATGCGTGAGCACCAGGCGCCGGCAGGCGAGCTGTCCCCGCCGCTCCGCCAGCGTCCGGTAGCTCAGGTGCCCGGGCACCTCCCGGTCGTACTCCTGGCATTCGCAGATGAACAGATCGGCGCCGTCGGCCAGCTCGAGCAAGCCGTCGGTCCACTCGGTATCGCCCGAGTAGGCGATCACCCTGCCGCCGTACTCGATCCGCAGCCCGTGGGGGTTGGTCTGCGGCGCGTGGGTGACCGGCACCGCCGTCACCACCGCCGGACCGAGCCTGTGCGGGGTGCGCGCCGCCAGCTCGAGCACGCTGACGGCAAACGGCCGCTCGGCGCTCCCCGCCCCCGGGTACAGCGCCTCGAACACCGCCTGCAGCCGCGACTCCGTCTGCGGCGGCCCGGCGATCACCAGCGGCCGACTGCGGCCGCCGAACTGTCCGTCGAGGATCAGCCAGGGCACGCCGCCCATGTGGTCGCCGTGCAGGTGCGAGAGCACCACCCATCCAATCGAGGCGGAGTCGAGCCGCTCGCGCTTGAGCGCGGTCAGGGTGGTGGCGCCGCAGTCGACCAGCATCGCCTCCGGGCCGCCCTCGAGCAGCAGGCTGGTCTGAAACCTCCCCCCGGAGGCGAACGCGTCCCCGCAACCCAGGAAGCGGACGCTGATCTCGGCCATGGGAATATCGTGCCAGCCGGCCATGGAGACCCGCTCCGCACACCCCACCGCCCCCGCCTCGACGGTGGCCATCGGGCCGCACGGGGTCGGCGCGCAGGACGTGATCTCGGTGGCCCGCGAGCGGCGTCCGGTCGTCCTCACCGAGGAGGCGCTGGCGGCGATGCGGCGCGGCGCCGCACTCGTGGCCGGCCTGGCCGACTCCGAGCGGCCGGCCTATGGCGTGACCACCGGGTTCGGCTCGCTCGCGCTGGTGACGATCCCCCCGGAGCGTCGCGAGGAGCTGCAGCGGGCGCTGATCCGCTCCCACGCCGCCGGCCTGGGAGCGCCGGTCGAGCCGGAGGTGGTGCGGGGGATGATGTTCCTGCGCGCCCGCAGCCTGGCCATGGGCCACTCGGGGACGCGGCCGCTGGTCGCCCAGGCGCTGGTCGAGCTGTTGAACGCCGGGCTCACGCCGGTGGTGCCCGAGCACGGCTCGCTCGGCGCCAGCGGCGACCTGGCGCCGCTGGCCCATTGCGCGCTGGCGCTGATCGGCGAGGGTGAGGTGATGACCGCGACCGGCGGGCGCGCTCCGGCGGACGTGGCCCTGCGGGAGGCGGGGATCGAACCGATCACGCTGGGACCCAAGGAGGGGCTGGCGCTGATCAACGGCACCGACGGGATGCTGGCCATGCTGGTGCTGGCGCTGGCGGACCTCGAACGGCTGCTCAAGGTGGCCGACATCACGGCGGCGATGTCGGTGGAGGCGCTGCTGGGCACCGATCGTGCGTTCGCGCCGGAGCTGCTCGCGCTGCGACCCCAGCCCGGCCAGGCCGACAGCGCCGCCAACCTGACCGCGCTGCTGTCCGGCTCGCCGATCGTCGCCAGCCACCGCGAGGGCGACCCGCGCGTGCAGGATGCCTACTCGCTGCGCTGCGCCCCCCAGGTGGCCGGTGCCGCCCGCGACACCGTCGCCCACGCCCGCCGGGTGGCGGACGCCGAGCTGCGCGCGGCGATCGACAACCCGATGGTCCTTCCCGACGGCCGGATCGAGTCCTGCGGCAACTTCCACGGCGCGCCGCTGGCCTTCGCCTGTGATTTTCTGGCCATCGCCGCCGCCGAGCTGGGGGCGATCGCCGAGCGACGGACCGACCGCCTGCTCGATGCCGCCCGCTCGCACGGGCTGCCCCCGTTCCTGGCCCCGGACGCGGGGGTCAACTCGGGGCTGATGCTCGGCCACTACGCCCAGGCGGCGCTGGTGGCCGAGAACCGCCGGCTGGCCACGCCGGCCAGCGTGGACTCGCTGCCCACCAGCGCGATGCAGGAGGACCACGTGTCGATGGGCTGGGGCGCGGCGCGCAAGCTCCGCCATGCGGTGGACAACCTGACGCGGATCCTCGCCGTCGAGCTGGTGTGCGCCGGGCGCGGGCTGGACCTGCGCTCGCCGCTTGAGCCGGCGGCCGGAACCGCCGCCGCGCTGGCGGCGCTGCGCGAGCGCGTTCCGGGGCCGGGGCCGGATCGCTTCCTGTCCCCCGAGCTGACCGCCGCCGAGCAGCTGGTGCGCTCAGGCGAGCTGCTGGACAGGGTGGAGTCGGCGATCGGAGCGCTGCGCTGATGGCGCGGGTGGTGCGCGCCCCCCGGGGAACGCGCCTCTCGGCCCGGGGCTGGCCGCAGGAGGCGGCGCTGCGCATGCTGATGAACAACCTCGACCCCGAGGTGGCCGAGAACCCCGACGAGCTCGTGGTCTACGGCGGCACCGGCCGCGCCGCCCGCTCGTGGGAGGCGTTCGCGGCGATCGTGCGAACGCTGCGCGGGCTGGACGACGATGAGACGCTGCTCGTGCAGTCCGGCAAGCCGGTGGGGGTGTTCAGGACGCACGAGTGGGCGCCGCGGGTGCTGATCGCCAACTCCAACCTGGTGCCCGAGTGGGCGACGTGGGATGAATTCCGCCGCCTGGAGGCGCTCGGGCTGACGATGTACGGGCAGATGACCGCCGGCTCGTGGATCTACATCGGCAGCCAGGGCATCGTCCAGGGCACCTACGAGTGCTTCGCGGAGATCGCCCGCCGCCGCTACGGCGGCTCGCTGGCCGGAACCATCACGCTGACCGCCGGGCTGGGCGGGATGGGCGGTGCCCAGCCGCTGGCGGTGACGATGAACGACGGCGTGGCGCTGTGCGTGGAGGTCGATCCGGCGCGCATCCAGCGCCGTCTGCAGACCCGCTATCTGGACGAGGTGGCCGACTCGCTGGAGGAGGCGGTGGCGCGCTGCCTGACCGCCCGCGACCAGCGCCGGCCGCTCAGCGTGGGGCTGTGCGGCAACGCCGCCGACGTGCTGCCCGAGCTCCTGCGCCGGGGGTTCCCGGCCGACATCGTCACCGACCAGACCAGCGCCCACGATCCGCTCAACGGCTACGTCCCCAACCTGCTGGAGCTCGACGAGGCGCTGCGGCTGCGCGCCGCCGACCCCGAGGAGTACGTCCGCCGCTCCCGGGCGGCGATCGCCGCCCACTGCGCGGCGATGGTCGGCTACCTGGACCGCGGCAGCGAGGTGTTCGACTACGGCAACTCGCTGCGGGCCGAGGCTCGGCTGGGCGGCTTCGAGCGGGCGTTCGCCTACCCCGGGTTCGTGCCCGCCTACATCCGGCCCCAGTTCTGCTCGGGACGCGGCCCGTTCCGCTGGGTGGCGCTGTCCGGCGACCCGGCGGACATCGCCGCCACCGACCGGGCGGTGCTGGAGGAGTTCCCCGATGACCCGGGGCTCGAGCGCTGGATCCGCCAGGCTTCGCAGCGGATCAGCTTCCAGGGACTCCCGGCGCGGATCTGCTGGCTGGGCTACGGGGAGCGGCGCCGGCTGGGGCTGCGCTTCAACCGGATGGTCGCCTCCGGCGAGCTCCGGGCGCCGATCGTGATCGGGCGCGACCACCTGGACTCCGGGTCGGTCGCCTCCCCCTACCGCGAGACCGAGGGGATGGCCGACGAGTCGGACGCCATCGCCGACTGGCCGCTGCTCAATGCGCTGGTGAACACCGCCGCGGGGGCGAGCTGGGTGGCGATCCACCACGGCGGCGGGGTGGGGATCGGCCGCTCGATCCACGCCGGGATGGTGTGCCTGGCCGACGGCTCGCCGCTGGCGGCGGAGAAGCTCGACCGGGTGCTGACCACCGACCCCGGCACCGGCGTGATCCGCCACGCCGACGCCGGCTATCCGGCCGCGCTCGAGGTGGCCGCCGCCCGCGGCGTGCGCATCCCCATGCGCGAGGCACCCCCGCAGCCCGACGGCGAAAGCGGCCACACCCCGGACGGCCGATGACCGTCCTGCCGATCACCACCGTGGGCGACCCCGTGCTGCGCCGGCGGGCGGACCAGGTCGGACCGGATGAGCTGCGCTCGGAGGAGGTGCAGCGGCTGATCGACGATCTGATCGAGACCCGGCGGGCGGCCGGCGGCGCCGGCCTGGCCGCCCCCCAGGTGTCGGTGCCCAGGCGGATCGCGGTGGTCGAGGTCGATGAGCACACCCGCTACAGCTACAAGCCGCCGATCCCGCTGGCGGTGATCGTCAACCCGGTGATCGAGCCGCTCACCCAGGAGCGGCTCGTGATCAACGAGGGCTGCCTGTCGGTGCCCGACCTGCGCGGCGAGGTCCCGCGGCTGCTGTCGGTCCGGGTGCACTCGGTCGACCGCTTCGGCCGACCCCAGGAGACCGTCGCCCACGGCCTCTCGGCGGGCACCTTTCAGCACGAGGTGGACCATCTCGACGGCGTGCTGTTTTTGGATCGGGTCACCGACCCGAGATCGTTCTCCACCTGGGAGCAGTTCGAGCGCCACCATCGCGACGCGTTCCTCGCCCGCGTGGCCGCCTGGACCCGCCGCCCGTGAGCGCCTTCTGGTGTGAGCTGGCCTGGCTGGGCGGAGAGCAGCCGTCCCGGGAGGTCCTGCTGGAGGTCGAGGCGGGGCGGATCCTCCGCGTGAGCGAGAACGTCCGGCCGCCGCGGGAGGCCCACCGGCTGGGGGGCCTGGTCGTCCCCGGGCTGGCCAACGCCCACTCCCACGCCTTCCAGCGCGCGCTGCGCGGGCGCACCCAGCGCGGCACCGGCTCGTTCTGGACCTGGCGGCGGCAGATGTACGCGCTGGCCGCGCGGCTTGACCCCGACTCGCTGCACGCCCTCGCCCGCGCCGCGTTCGCCGAGATGGCGCTGGCCGGGGTGACGCTGGTGGGCGAGTTTCACTATCTGCACCACGGTCCCGACGGCACCCCGTACGCGGACGCCAACGCGATGGGGGCGGCGGTGGCCAGCGCCGCCGCCGAGGCGGGGCTGCGCCTGACGCTGCTTGACGCCTGCTATCTGGACGGCGGGCTTGAGCCCGACCCGGTGCAGCGACGGTTCTTCGATCCCGATGTGGAGGCCTGGATCGGCCGGGTGAGCGAGCTCGAGCGGCTGGCCGGGCCGCGCCTGCGCCTGGGCGCCGCGATCCACAGCATCCGCGCCGTCCCACCGCAGGCCGCCGCCCGGGTGGCGGCCTGGGCGGCCGAGCGGCAGCTGCCGCTGCACGCGCACGTGTCCGAGCAGCGCGCCGAGAACGCCGCCTGCCGCGAGGTCTACGGCGCCACCCCGACCGCGCTGCTGCACTACGAGGGCGCACTCGGCGAGCGGTTCACCGCGGTGCACGCCACCCACCTCGCCGAGGAGGACATCGCGCTCCTGGGCGCCGCCGGCGCCTGCTGCTGCATGTGCCCGACCACCGAGCGTGACCTGGCCGACGGGATCGGCCGCGCCCGCCGCCTGCGCCAGGCTGGCTGCCGGCTGGCGATCGGCACCGACTCAAACGCGCTGATCGAGCCGCTCGAGGAGGCGCGAGCGATCGAGCTCGACGAGCGGCTGGCCACCGGCGTGCGCGGCGGCCACAGCGCTCCGGCGCTGCTGGAGGCGGCCACCGCCTGCGGCTACGCCAGCCTCGGCTGGCCGGAGGGCGGCCGGCTGCGCGCGGGGGCGCCGGCCGATCTGGTCAACTTCCACCTGGACAGCGTGCGTCTGGCCGGAACGCCCGCCCAGGACCTGCTCGACGCGCTCGTGTTCGCCGGCGCGGCCGCCGACGTGCGTGACGTGGTCATCGACGGCGAGTTCGTCGTCCGTGACGGCGGGCACGTGCGGCTCGACGTGGTCTCGGAGCTGAAGCGCGCCCTGGCGCCGCTGTCGCGGTGAGGTCGGGACGATGAGCACGCTGGTGATCGACAACATCGGGCTGCTCGTCACGTGCGAGCCGGCGCTCGGGGAGGGGCCGCTGGGCGTGGTGCGCAACGCCGCGCTGGTGCTCGACGGCAGCCGGGTGGCGGCGATCGAGCCGGCGGGGGTGGCGGCCGACGAGCGACTTGACGCCGGCGGACGCTGCGTGATCCCGGGCTTTGTGGACAGTCACACGCACCTGGTGTTCGCGGGCGAGCGGAGCGAGGAGTTCGCGGCGCGGATGGCCGGGGCGCCATACGCCGCGGGCGGGATCCGCGAGACCGTGGCGTTGACCCGGGCGGCCAGTGGACCCGAGCTCCAGGCGGCGGCCTGGGCGCGGCGGCGGGAGGCGCTGCGGGCGGGGATCACCCACCTGGAGATCAAGTCCGGCTATGCGCTCGAGGTGGCGGGGGAGCAGCGGCTGTGCGAGCTGGCCGGCCGCCTGACCGACGATGTCACGTTCCTGGGCGCCCACGTGGTGCCGGCGGAGTTCGAGGGGCGGGCGGATGAGTACGTCGAGCTCGTCTGCGGGCCGATGCTCGAGGCCTGCCGGCCGCACGCGCGCTGGATCGACGTGTTCTGCGAGCGGGGCGCCTTCGATGCCGAGCAGTCGCGGCGGGTGCTGGAGGCCGGGCGGCGGGCGGGGCTGGGTCTGCGGGTGCACGGCAACCAGCTCTGGCCCGGTCCCGGGGTTCAGCTGGCGGTCGAGCTCGGCGCCGCCTCGGTCGACCACTGCACCCATCTGAGCGACGCGGACATCGAGGCGCTGGCGGGCTCCGAGACCGTGGCCACGCTGCTTCCCGCCACCGACTTCTCCACCCGCCAGCCGTATCCGAACGGGCGACGGCTGATCGACGCCGGAGTCAGCCTGGCGCTGGCCACCAACTGCAATCCGGGGTCGAGCTACACCACCTCGATGAGCTTCTGTCTGGCCCTGGCCGTGCGCGAGCTGGGGCTGACCGTCGAGGAGGCGCTGTGGGCGGCCACCCGCGGCGGCGCCCGGGCGCTGCGGCGGACGGACGTCGGCCACCTGGCACCGGGGGCGCGCAGCGACGCCGTCGTGCTCGCCGCCCCCTCTCCGGCGCACCTGGTCTACCGCCCGGGGGTGCCGCTGATCGCCGCCACCGTGGTCGAGGCCCAGGCGGCCTGGGTGGACCCGGAGCTGCTCGGGGCGGATTGATTCGACGCCCGCGGCGGCTCCGGGGTCGATCCTCGCGGGCGGTGGTCGATCCGCCGGGCGCGCCGTGATGCCACGCCCCAGGACGGCGCGTACCGGGCCTACCGGATCACGGTGGCGCAGTACTGCGGGTATCCGCCCACCGGGCTGGCGCAGTTCTCCTGCTGGGCGAACTGGGCCGCCTGGCCGAAGTCATCCGCGGTGCCGGGATAGTCGCCGCCGTAGGTGAAGGCGCCGTCAGCCCGGTTGTAGGCGTACCAGGGGTACCAGCAGAACGGGGTGCCGTAGTTGGCGGCACCGCAGTACTGGTTGACCTCGGCCTCGCCGCCGAAGTCGCTGACCACCGCCCAGGAGCTCGCGGCCTTGCCGCTGCCGAACGTCACCCCCTTGATCTGCACGGGTGAGAACTGCAGCCAGGTGGGCACGTTGTACGAGTAGCAGGGGTTCTTGCCGGTCTCGCCGGGGTCGCAGTACTGCCCGGCCGGCGAGGTGTAGTTGCCGGTGTGGCCGATCTCCCACACGAACGCGTTCGGCGCGTCGTACACCAGCCCCCAGTTGTCCTCGTTGCCCAGCTTCTGCACCGAGTAGTAGGGCATCAGCGGGCCGTCCACCCGGGAGTCCAGCACGATCGTGCCCGAATGCCCGGTGGTCAGGTCGCTCACCGTGATGTGCATCCCGTCCTGCGCCGGGGTGATGTACTGGTGATCGGTCACCGTGTCGCCCGCGTGCATGATCAGCGGCCCGCCGGTGGCGCTGTCGGTGAGCATCGCGTTGAACGCCGCCGACTCGGAGTTGCCGGTCTTGGAGACCTCCCACACCGGCGCACAGGCGGTGTACACGCCGGGGTCAACGCTCACGTTGTAGCCGCCGCCCGAGGCGCAGTTGGCGACCAGGCTGTTGGGATAGAACTGCAGCTCAAGAAACGCCTGGCCAAACAGGCTGTTGGGGTCGTTGACCACGCCCCCGAACCAGAACGTCGGGCCGACCGAGTCGACCGGCATGGCGCCGTTGCTGGGCAGAACGAAGGTCCAGGTGAGGTCCTGCGCCGAGCCGGGCGCGCTCGACAGCGGGTCGAGCTCGGGCTCGTCGTGGCCGGTGCAGCTGTGCGTGTACCAGACGAACGACTGCGGATGGTGCGCGATGCACAGCGACTGCGAGGAGGAGGCGCTGGCGGTGGCGCCCATGGCCAGCCAGGAGGCGAGGGCGATCAGCGTGAACAGTCCGATGCGACGTGCAGACACCCTTCCTCCTTCGGTTGTGGGGCAGGCCGGCCCGCGGCGATCCTATCCGAACTATGGTCGGGGGTGATGCCGGAGCTTCCCGAGGCCGAACGGGCACGCCTGACGCTCGAGGGCGCGCTCGGCCGTCGGATCGTCGCCGTCGAGGACGCCGACACCTACGTCTGCCGCCCGCACGCGCCGGGGGAGATCGCCGCCGCGCTGACCGGCGAGGTGTTCACCTCGGCCGGGCGTCGCGGGAAGTTCCTCTGGCTGGAGACCGACGGTGGCCCGACGCTCGGGCTGCACCTGGGGATGGCGGGACGGATCGTGCTCGACCCGCCGGAGCGCTCGGCCTGGGACCGCTTCGCGGTGCGCTTCGCCGACGGCGGCGGCTTTGCGCTCAGGGACAGGCGACGCCTCGGCCGGGCCGTGCTCAACCCCGATCACAGCCACCTGGGCCCGGATGCGCTGAGCGTCAGCCGGCCCGAGTTCCGTCGTCTGATTGGGCGCGGCCGGGCGCCGATCAAGGCGCGCCTGCTCGACCAGGGCGCGATCTCGGGCGTGGGCAACCTGCTGGCCGACGAGGCGCTCTGGCGGGCGCGGATCGACCCCACCCGGAGCTGCGGCGAGCTGACGGCCGGGGAGCTCGATCGCCTGCGCCGGGAGGTGCGGGCGGCGGTTCGCTCCGCGATCCAGCGGGGCGGCGCCCACACCGGCCGCTTCATCGCCGCCCGCCGGGCGGGCGGCGTCTGCCCCCGGGAGCACCATCCCCTCAATCGGGCCCGGGTCGGCGGACGGACCACCTACTGGTGCCCGCTCTGCCAGAGCTGAGGGCGAGCTCTCGGAGCCGCGCGGCGGCCGCCAACCTGCCGGAGCTATGCGGCGGCCGGGCGGCTGCGGTAGGTGACGCGCCCGCGCTCGCGCTCGCCAGCCGCCCGCCAGGCCCGCGCCAGCTCGGCCCGGAGCCGCTCGCGCTCGCGCACGTAGTGCGGCTCGCCCGGACGCTTCGCCGGCAGCTCCCACCAGGGCTCTCGATGCTCTTGCCTAGCCATGCGCCGGGTATCGGCCGATGCCGGGAGGGTTTGAGCCTTCATCCGGTGAGCGGACGGTGGTGCGAGCGGCGAGGCGGGAACCGTGAGCGGCGAGGGGGGGGGCCGTGAGTGGCGAGGCGGGGGCCGTGAGTGGCGAGGCGGGGGCCGTGAGCGGCGAGGGGGGGCCGTGAGCGGCGAGGCGGGGGCCGTGAGTGGCGAGGCGGGGGCCGTGAGCGGCTTGACCGGTGGTGCGAACGGGGAGGCGGGCACGGATGGCGCCGGGAGTCGCGGGACGCGCCGGCGGCGAAACCGGGCAAACTGCAACGCTCAGGAGCACGCATGAGCTTTCGCCTCGCCCCCGCCAAACCCTCCTCGGTGGCCGGCCGTGCGATGGTGGCGAGCAGCCAGCCGCTGGCCACGCTGGCCGGCCTCGACCTCCTGCGCGCCGGCGGCAACGCCGTCGATGCCGCGCTCGCCGCCGCCGCCGTCCTGTGCGTCACCGAGCCCCACGCCACCGGCATCGGCGGCGACGTGCTCGCGCTGGTGCACGGCCCGAGCGGCGAGCTGGTGGGTTTGGACGCCGCCGGACCAGCTCCGGCCGACGCTCCCGCCGCCCCGCCCGCCCTCGAGGGTCCCCGGTCGGTGACCGTGCCGGGCGCGGTGGCGGGCTGGGCAGCGCTGGCCGAACGCTTCGGCTCGCTTGGCCTGGACCGGTGCCTGGCTCCGGCGATCGAGCTGGCGGTGGCCGGGGCGCCGGCCGGCCACCACAGCGCCCGCGTGTGGCGGGAGAGCCCGCGCGCGCCGAGCGCGCTCGGCCCGCCGCCCGGTGCCGGGCAGCGCATCCGCCTGCCGGAGCTGGCCGACACGCTGAGGCTGATCGCGGCGCGGGGACCGGACGCGTTCTACTCCGGCCCGGTGGCCGACGCGATCGTGGCGGCGAGCTGGCTGGCGCACGGGGACCTGTCGGCCTACCGCCCCGCCTGGGTGGAGCCGATCGTGGGGACGTTTCGCGGCCTGCAGGTGGCCGAGCTCCCGGCGCCGACCCAGGGGGTGGCCGTGCTGGAGGCGCTGGCGCTGCTTGACGAGGACGATCGCATAGACGGGCGCGCTTCCGCCGCCGCGGGCGCCGAGATCGCGCTCGTGGAAGAGGTTCGGGCGGTGGCGCTGGCCTTGGAGGACGCGCTGGCCACCGTGCGCGACGGCGCCGATGTGAGCCACCTGCTCTCCCCCGAGCACCTCCGGCGCCGCCGCCGCCAGCAGCCGCGCGGGGCGGCCGGCCCGGGCGGCGGCACCGTCTGCCTGTGCGCCGTCGACGCCAATGGCCTGGCGGTGTCCTTCCTGCAGAGCCTGTATGAGCCGTTCGGCTCCGGCGTGGTGGCCGAGGGGACCGGTGTGGTGCTCAACAACCGCGCCGCCTGCTTTGCCGTGCAGGGGGAGGTGGTGGCGGGTCGGCGGCCGTACCACACGCTGATCCCGGCGATGCTCACCCGCGACGGCGAGCTGGTGGGGCCATTCGCGGTGATGGGCGGGTTCATGCAGGCCCAGGCCCACGTCCAGTTCCTGGTCGAGCTCACGCGCAACGGACTGGATCCCCAGGCCGCGTTGGACCGCGGGCGCTTCCGGGTGGAGGGAACCACGCTGCGCCTGGAGGAGCCGCTGTGGCGGGAGGTGGACGCGCTGGCCGAGCTCGGGCTGCGCCCCGAACGCTCGAGCGACCCGCTGGCGTTCGGCGGCGGGCAGGCGATCATCCGCCGCGACGGCGCGCTGTTCGGCGGCTCGGACCTGCGCAAGGACGGCTGCGCGCTGGGGGTGTAGGCGCGGGACGCTCCGCGCTGGGGGTGTAGGCGCGGCCCGCTGAGCGCTGGGGGTGTAGGCGCGGGATGCTGTCGCTGGAGGTGTAGGCGCGGGCCGGGTCCGCGCTGGGGGTGTAGGCGCGGCCCGCTGAGCGCTGGGGGTGTAGGCGCGGGCCGGGTCCCTCGCTGTGGTCGGCGCGGACCGGCGTCGCTCGGCGTGTGGGCGCGGGCCCGGTGTCCACGGCCGCGGCCGGACACCCCGCTCGGCAGGCGGCTACGGTAGGGCCATGCATCCGATCGGCCTTCCCCTCCCCCGCCGCGACTCAGAGCCGAAGGTGCGCGGGCTGACCCGCTTCGGTGCCGACCTTCCCGTGGCCGACCTGCTGCACGCCCGGCTGGTGCTCTCGCCCGAGGCCCATGCGCTGATCAGGTCGCTCGACGCCGACGCGGCCGCCCGCCTGCCCGGGGTGCGGGCGGTGCTCACCGCCGGCGAGCTGCCGATCGCGGGTGCGGGCGCGGGCCGGATGTATGAGCCGCTGGCCCGCGAGGAGGTGCTCTACGCCGGCCAGCCGGTCGCGCTGGTGGTGGCCGACAGCGAGGCGGCGGCCGCCGACGCGGTGGAGCTGGTGCAGCTCGAGCTCGAGCCGCTCGAGCCGGTGCTCGACCTGGAGGCCGCCGCCCGCCCCGGCGCGCCCCGCGCCCGGGTGAGGGCCACCTCGGCCGCCGGCGAGGGCGACCTGGCCGACGCCCACGCCTCGGTGGCGGCGGGCGGCGAACTGGACGAGGAGCTCTCCGAGAACGTGCTGGGCACGGCGCGCCTGGCGCACGGCGATGTCGACTCGGAGCTGGCCCGCAGCCACGTGGTGGTGTCCGGGACGTTCGCCACGCCCTGGATCTACCAGGGCTATCTGGAGCCGCAGACCGCCACCGCCTGGGTGCAGCCGGACGGCGAGCTGGTCGTCCACAGCGCCACCCAGTCGCCGTTTGCCACCCGCGCCTCGCTGGCCAGGCTGCTCGGACTGCCGGTCGAGCGGGTGCGGGTGGTGGCCACCCCGCTCGGCGGCGCGTTCGGCGGCAAGCTGATGCTGCTTGAGCCGCTGGTGGCGGCCGCCGCGCTGGTGGTCGGGCGGCCGGTGCGGCTGACGCTGACCCGCAGCGAGGACATGGCGGCCACCAACCCGGCGGGCGCGGAGCGGCTGACGCTCACGCTGGGCGCCGACGCCGACGGCAGGTTGAGCGCCATCCGCGGCCGCATACTGGTCGACCGGGGGAGCACCGAGGACTACGGCGTGGAGTCGATCGCGGCGATGCTGAGCGCGGGACCGTATCGCTGGCGCGCCCACGAGCTGACCGCGCTCGGCGTGGCCACCAACCGGGTGACGTTCGGGGCCTACCGCGCGCCGGCGGCGGCGCCGGCCGCGTTTGCGGTCGAGTCGCTGATCGACGAGCTGGCCGAGCGGCTGGGCATCGATCCGATCGAGCTGCGGCTCGCCAACGTCGCCCAGGAGGGCGACCGCGCGCTGTCCGGACAGCCGCTCACCGCGTTCGGCGCCCGCCGCTGCCTGGAGCGGCTGCGCGAGCACCCGCTGTGGACGGGCCGGCACGAGCTCGGCCCGCACGAGGGCGTCGGCGTGGCCATCGGGTGGTGGCCGGGCGGCTATGAGCCGGCCGCGGCCGCCTGCCGGCTGGACGGCGACGGGCGGCTGACGGTGATCACCGGGGCCGCCGACATGAGCGGCGTGGAGACCGGCTTTGCCGCGATCGCCGCCGCCGCCTTCGGCGTGGATCCCGAGCGGGTGCGCGTCGTGCAGGCCGACACCGCCAGCGCCCCCTACGCGGGCACCAGCGGCGGCAGCAAGGTCACCTACACCGTCGGTCGGGCGGTGCAGCGAGCCGCCGCCGAGGCACGGGCGCAGCTGCTGGCGATCGCGGCCGAGGAGCTCGAGATCGCCCCCGAGGATCTCGAGCTCGTCGATGGCTCGGTGCAGCCGCGCGGCGTTCCCGCCAAGGCGCTGCCCCTGGAGGAGCTGGCGGGCAGGATCCTGCAGTTCGGCAGCCGCCATCCGCCGGTGGAGGGTCGCGGCCGGGTCTCCCAGCCTCAGGCGCCGCAGTCGGCCGCGCACCTGTGCCACGTGCGCGTCGACCCCGAGACGGGCGCCGTTCGCGTGCTCGCGCACGTGGTCGCCCAGGACGTCGGCCGGGCGCTCAACCCCGCCCTGGTCGAGGGCCAGATGCGCGGCGGCACCGCCCAGGGCCTGGGCTGGGCGCTGCTGGAGGAACTCACGCACGACGCCCACGGGCAGCTGCGCACCGGGACGCTCGTCGACTATGCGATGCCGAGCGTCGGAAGCGTGCCGTGGATCGACACCGAGATCGTCGAGGTGCCGGCGCCCGAGGGGCCATTCGGAGCCAAGGGGGTGGGCGAGGCGCCGGTTCCTGGGGTGCCGGGGGCGGTGGCCAACGCGGTCGCGGCGGCGACCGGCGGCGTCCGCCTCCGGCAGCTGCCGATGACCCCCGAACGGGTGTGGCGCGCCCTCCACGACGACGATGGCGGCCACTAGCCAGCTCGGCGCCCGCACCGGAGCGGACGGCCTGGTGGCCGCGCTGGAGCGGCTCGGTGTCCGGGTCGCGTTCGGTCTGCCGGGCGTGCACAACCTCCCGATCTGGCGCGCTCTGCGTGACTCCGGCATCCGACTGATCGGCGTGCGCCACGAGCAGACCGCCGCCTACGCCGCCGACGGCTACGCCCGCGCCAGCGGAGAGCTGGGGGTGGCGCTGGTCACCACCGGGCCGGGGGCGGCCAACACGCTGGCCGCCACCGGCGAGGCGTTTGCCTCCCGCTCGCCGGTGCTGGTGCTGGCCACCGACATCGCCACCGGCCTGCGGCGCGAGGGGGTCTACCGCGGGACATTGCACGAAACCCGCGACCAGACGGCGATGTTCGCCCCGGTGACCAAGCTCGCGCGGATGGTGGCGCGCGTGGAGGAGATCCCGGCGGCGGTGCTCGAGTGCGGGCGCACGGCGCTTGCCCCGTCCACCGGCCCGGTGTATCTCGGGATTTCCACCGACCTCCTCTCCTCCCCCCTGCCGGCTGACTCCCGGTTTCTGCCGAGCGATCCCGCGCGCTCCTCTCCCCTTCCCGCGGACGCGGACCGCTCCTCCCCCCTCCCCGCGGACGCCGACCACTCCCCCCTCCCCAGCGATCCGCTCCAACCGCCGCCCCTCCCCGAAGCGGCGCAGATCGAGCGGGCGGCCGAGCTGCTCACGGGTGCCCGGCGGCCGCTGATCTGGGCGGGCGGCGGTGCGCTTCAGGCCGGCGCCGCGGAGCTCGTGGGCGAGGTCGCGCGCCGGCTCGCCGCCCCGGTGATCACCACCTACGCCAGCCGCGGGCTGCTGGCCCGCGAGCACCCCTGCCGCGTCCCCGGCCCCGCCCACGCCCGCGAGGTGGGCGAGCTGTGGGACGAGGCGGACGTGGTGCTGGCGGTCGGCACCGCGTTTGACGGGGTGATGACCCAGAACTGGCTGATGCCCCAGCCGCCGACGCTGATCAGCGTCAACCTGGAGTCGGCTGAGGCGAGCAAGAACTACGCCTCCACGCTCAGCCTGATCGGCGACGCGCGGATGGTGCTCGAGCGGCTGCTGCCGCGGCTGCACGAGCGCGACGCGCTGAGCGCCCTGCGGCGCCGGCTCGACGACCTGGGGGCGCGGATCGAGGACGGCGTGCGGGCGGACGAGCCGCAGGCGGCGGCGCTGCTGGAGGTGTTCGAGCGCGTCCTGCCGCCCGAGGCCGCGGTGGTGGTCGACATGTGCATCGCCGGCTACTGGCTGGGCGGCTACTGGCATCCGCCGCGACCGCGGCGGCTCGCCTACCCGGTGGGCTGGGGGACCCTGGGGTTCGGCTTTCCCGCCTCCCTGGGCGCCGCCCTGGCCACCGATGGCCCCACCGTGTGCGTGACCGGGGACGGCGGCTTCATGTACGGCTGCGGCGAGCTGGCCACGGCCGTGCAGGAGCGCATCCCGGTGACGATCGTGCTGGTCGACGACGGCGGCTACGGCATGCTGCGCTTCGACCAGGCACAGGCGGGCGAGGAGCCGTTCGGGGTCGACCTGGTGGGGCCGGACTTCGAGGTCCTGGCCCGCGCCTTCGGCGTGCCGGCCACCAGCACGGACGGCTTCGGCGAACCGTTCGCCGCCGCGCTGGCCGCCTCGCTGTCGGCGCGCGAGCCGCGGATGATCGTGGTGCGCGCCGCCCTCAGACCCCCGGTCACCACCTCGCCCCGCTGGCCCCGCCGGTGCGGCTGACGGCACGGCCGTGCGGATCGCCACCTGGAATGTCAATTCGATCCGGCAGCGGCTGCCGCGGCTGCTGCCCTGGCTGGATGAGCGCCGCCCGGACATCGTCTGCCTGCAGGAGACCAAGCTCACCGACGAGGCGTTCGTCGAGCTGCTGGGCGAGGAGCTGACCGCCCGCGGCTATCGGTTCGCGCTGCACGGCGAGGCGACGTGGAACGGGGTGGCGATCCTCTCGCGGGTGGGGCTCGAGGCGGTCAGCCGCGGGGTGCCCGGCGCCCCCGGCTATCCGCACCCGGAGGCGCGCGCGGTATCGGCCACCTGCGGCGGGATTCGGGTGGTCTCGGTGTACGTGCCCAACGGCCGCGCGCCCGACTCCGAGCACTACCGCTACAAGCTCGCCTGGCTGGCGGCGCTGCGCGACATGCTGGCCGGCGCGCCCGAGGAGCTGGTGGTGTGCGGCGACATGAACATCGCCCCCACCGACGCCGACGTGTTCAACCCCGAGGCCTACGTCGGCCACACGCACGTGACCGCGCCCGAGCGGGCCGCGCTGGCCGAGCTCGAGCGGCTCGGGCTGCGCGACGTGGTGCGCGAGCGCTGGCCCGAGGAGCGGATCTTCACCTACTGGGACTATCGCGCGGGGATGTTCCATCAGGATCTGGGGATGCGCATCGACCTGATCCTGGCCCGCCAGCCGGTGCTCGAGCGCGTCCGCGCCGCCTGGGTGGACCGCCAGGCCCGCAAGGGCCGCGCCCCGAGCGACCACGCCCCGGTGATCGTCGATCTCGACCGGGCACCGGACGGCGACATCGGCCCGGTCGTGCCGCCGCCCTCCAACCCCGCCCCCCGGGACATTCGCCGGCCGATCCCCCAGTCGGCGATCACCCCGGCGGGGAGTTAGCCGGATCCCCGGTCGACCGTCCGGCCGATCCCCCAGTCGGCGATCAGACCGGCGGGGAGTTGGCCGGATCCCCGATCGGCGATCAGACCGGCGGCCGGCGGTGCCGGTCGCGGTCGCGGGAGGGCTGGACCCGCTTGGGCTCGCCCGGCATCTTCGGGTAGTCGGGCGGGTAGGGCATGTCCCCCTGCCCCTCGGCCAGGTCACGCCGGTACATGTCGAGCAGCGGCTCCAGCGAGAACGCCCGATCGTCGATCTCCGCGTGCGGATCGCCGTGGCGGGCGAACCTGGCGGCCATGGTGGCCACCGTGAACTGCTCAGGGGAGACCTCGGGCAGCTCCTCCCAGCTCAGCGGCGCCGACACGGGCGCTCCCGGCCGGGGCCGCACGCTGTAGGCGGAGGCGATCGTGCGGTCGCGCGCGTTCTGGTTGTAGTCGACGAAGATCCGCTCCCCGCGCTCCTCCTTCCACCATCTGGTGGTCACCTCGCCCGGCAGCCGTCGCTCGAGCTCGCGGCCGAAGGCGATCGCCGCGTGGCGCACCTCGGTGAACGACCACCGGGGCTCGATCCGGACATAGATGTGGATCCCGCGCCCGCCCGAGGTCTTCGGAAAGCCCCGGTATCCGAGCTCCTCCAGCAGCCGCCGCGCCTCGCCGGCCACGTGCACCACGTCGGCGAAGTCCCTGCCCGGCTGGGGGTCGAGGTCGATCCGCAGCTCGTCCGGGTGCTCGACGTCCGACATGCGCACCGGCCACGGGTGGAAGGTGATCGTCCCCATCTGCGCCGCCCAGGCGACGACCGCGATCTCGGTGGGAGCGATCTCATCCGCCACCCGGCCGGAGGGGAAGGTGATCCGCGCCGTGCGCACGTAGTCCGGGGCGCCGCGCGGAACCCGCTTCTGAAAGAAGGCATCGCCGCCGGAGTGCTCGCGGGTGCTGAGCACGAGCCCCGGATGCACGCCCTTGGGCCAGCGCTCGAGCGTGGTCGGCCGCCGGCACAGCGCCCGCATGATCCCCTCCGCCACCGCCAGGTAGTAGTTGACGATGTCGAGCTTGCTCACCGCCGCCGTCCGGGCGGTGGCGGGGAAGATCACCCGGTCGGGGTTTGACACCCGCACCCGGCGGGCTCCCGCCTGCACCGTGATCTCGGTTGAGGCTGGCATGGCGTCAGCTTCTACGCGCCCTCCGCCGGTCCCACCCGGCGGCGGGCGGTCGGGGGAAGCCGAGCGGCGGCGCTGCCGAAAACCGGCCTCACCGCCCGGCGGCCTCCGCTCCGGACACCGGCGGGCGCCTGGCGCCGCGGTGGCGCGGCACCACCTCACGCCGGCGCCCGGCCACCAGGCCGGTCAGGATCTGCGGGAGGGTCAGGGCCAGCAGCACGAGCACCGGCGCACTCCAGGATCCGCTGGCATCGTGCAGGGCCCCGATCGCAAACGGCGCGAACGCCGCCAGCACGTAGCCGACGCTCTGCACGAGCGTCGAGAGCCCGGCGGTGCTGGTCACGGTGCCGCCGCGCAGCACGATCATCGTCAGCGCCAGCGGGAACAGCGCGTTCTGACCCAGGCCGAGCAGCACCGCCCACAGGTACGGGGCGGCCATCGGCGCGAGCAGGATCCCCACCCAGGCCACCGCCACGCAGCCGCTGAAGCCCACCACCAGCGCGCGCTGATCGCGCGCCCGGGCGGCCAGGCTCGGCACGCTGAGGGCGGTGATCACCCCCACCGCCACGCTCACCCCGAGCAGCACACCGCCCTCCGCCTCACTGGCACCGTGGCTCTCAAACACGCTCGGCAGCCAGGACAGGGTGGAGTAGAAGCTGGCCGACTGGATGGCGAAGAACAGCGTGAGCGCCCAGGCGAGCCGGTCGTGCAGCAGCGCCCCCGCGCCCGCCATCCGCTCCCCGGGTGCGTCCTCGCCGGCGATCCCGCGGCGCAGCTGCAGCAGCCACAGCGCCAGCGCGACAAGCGCCGGGGCCGCCCACATCCCCAGCCCCGGCCGCCAGCCACCGCCGAGCGCGTTGGCGATCGGCACGGTGACGGCCGCCGCCACCGCCGCCATGGCGATCAGCCCGGTGCTGTAGAGCGCGGTCATCAGCCCGGTTCGAGCCGGGAAGTTCCGCCTGACCAGCACCGGCAGCAGGACATTGCCGATCGCGATCGCCGCGCCGGCCAGCGCGGTGCCCAGGAACAGGAACGGGACGCCCGGCACCAGCCGGAGGGTCAGTCCGGCCAGGATCAGCGCCAGCGCCCCGGTGAGCGTCAGCGCCGCGCCGAACCGCCGGGCCAGCGCCGGCGCCACCGGCGCCACGGCGCCGAAGCACAGCACCGGAAGCGCCACCAGCAGGCTGGCTCCCAGTCCCGACAGGCCGCTGTCGGCGCGAATCCGGCCGATCAGCGGGCCCACGGCCGCCGCCGCGGGACGCAGGTTCATGGCCAGCAGCACCATCGCGCCGGCCAGCAGGCGCGGCGCATGCGGCGATCGCGCGTGGGGCGCCGGCACTCAGCGCCGTCCCGCCCCGCCGCGCACGCCGTCAGGCGATGCCCCCACGTCGTCAGGCGATTCCCACACGTCGTCAGGCGATTCCCGCACGTCGACAGGCGATGCCCCCACGCCGTCAGGCGATGTCATCCCCATCAGCGCGCGGCCACCGCCAGCAGGGCCAGCAGGTCATAGGCGACCGCCGCCGCGTGCAGGGCGGTGAGCTGGCCGGGGGAGTCATACGGCGGGCAGACCTCGACCACGTCGAAGCCCACAAACGGCAGGCCGGCCAGCGCGCGCAGCAGGCCGAGCGCCTGGGCCGCCGTCAGCCCGGCCACCTCCGGGGTGCCGGTGCCGGGAGCGTAGGCGGGATCGAGCACGTCGATGTCAAACGACAGGTAGGCGGGCCTGCCGCCGGTGCGCTCGCGCACCCGCCGTCCGTACTCCTCCGGGGCCATCGCGCCCAGCTCCGCCCCGGTGATCACCTCAAAGCCCAGCTGGCGCGCGCTGTGCAGATCGGCGCCCGAGTACAGCGGCCCGCGCATTCCGGCCAGCAGCGAGCGCTCGGCGTCCACCAGCCCCTCCTCGACCGCCCGGCGAAACGGCGTGCCATGGAAGTAGCGCTCGCCGTAGTACTCGTCCCAGGTGTCGGCGTGCGCGTCGAGCAGCACGAGCGGCAGCGGCCCGTGCACGGCCGCGTGGGCGCGCAGCTCGCCGAGCACGATCGAGTGGTCGCCGCCGATCACCAGCGGCACGATGCCCGCCCGCACCACGGGTTCCAGCGCGTGATGGATCTGCTCGGCGGTGCGCCGGGCGTTGCCGGGCGTGACCTCCAGATCGCCGCCGTCGACCACCGACAGCGAGGCGAACACATCCACCTCGAGCGCCGGGTGGTAGGGGCGCAGCAGCACCGAGGCCGAACGCACCCCCTCTGGCCCGAACCGGGCGCCGGAGCGGAAGCTGGTGGCGGTGTCGAACGGAATCCCGATCACGGCCGCGTCCACGCCGGCCGCGGGCAGCGCCACGTGCGGCAGCCGGGCGAAGGTGCGGATCCCCGTGTAGCGCGGGGCGCGGCTGGCGTCCGGCGGCGCGGGGCGCGAGGGGGGCGGGGTCGGCTCGGTGTCGGTCATGGCGCTGCGGACAACGATATTGCCGCCCGCCGGCGGGCATGCTCCACACTACCGGGGTGGGCGCGCACGAGATCACCCGGCTGATCCACGACTACGGCCTGCTGGTCGTGTTCGTCGCCACGGCGCTGCAGGCGGTGGGGCTGCCGGTGCCCGGCGGCACGGCGGTGGTGGCCGGGGCGGTCGACGCCGCCACCCGGCGGGGGCTGCCGCTCGCCGGGGTGATCGCCGCCGGGGCGCTGGGCGCGAGCGTGGGCACCAGCATCGGCTTTGCCCTCGGCCGCTGGCGCGGGGAGGCCGTGCTCCTGCGCCTGGGTCGCCTCGCCCGCCTAAAGCCGCGGCGCATCCAGGCGCTCCGCCGGCGCTTTCAGGCCCACGCCCTGCTGCCGCTGTTCCTGGCCCGCTTCATCACCGGGGCGCGCAACGCCGCCGGCGTGCTGGCCGGCGCGGCCGGGATGGCCGTCATCCCGTTTTTGGTGGTCAGCGTGGCCGCCGCCTGGCTGTGGTCGGCGATGATCGGGCTCGAGTACTACCTGGCCGGCCACGCGATCCTCGGCGCGCCCACCTGGCTGCAGATCGTGCTGGTGATCGTCGCCATCCTGGCCACGGTGGCCTCGCTCCGGCTCCTGGGGCCGGCGCTGCGCGCGAGCGGCGGGCGCGCCGTCGACCCGGTGGAGTAGCGGCGACGCAGCCCCTCTGAGAGGGCGTCGTGCCGCACGGCGCGATCTACCGCCGCGAGCGCCGCGGGGCCGCACGGGCACCCGCGCCGGCCGCCGCGTAGCGGGCGAGCGCCTGGCGGCGCGCGGTCGGGTGCTCCACGATCGGAGCCGGATAGTCGCGACCGATCACGCACCCGGCCTGACGCTGCACGGCGACCGGCATCCGCCAGGGCTCGGCCAGATAGCGGTCGGGCACCCGGCGCAGCTCGGGCAGGTGACGGCGGACATAGACGCCGTCGGGGTCGAGGCGCTCCTGCTGGCGCGCCGGGCTGTACATCCGCCGGAACGGCGGCTGGGGGTCGACGCCGACCGAGGCGATCCACTGCCAGTTGCCGTTGTTGCTGGCCTCATCGCCATCGATCAGCCAGCGCATGAACCAGCGCTCGCCCCACCGCCAGTCCAGGCCGAGGTCCTTGCTCAGAAACGAGCCCACCACCAGCCGCGCCCGGTTGGGCATCCAGCCCTCGCTCTGCAGCTGGCGCATCGCCGCGTCCACCAGCGGATAGCCGGTGCGACCCTCGCACCAGGCCCGAAAGCGCGCGCGCGAGCGGCTCCAGCGGATCGTGCCGCGGTAGCGCTCCTGCAGCTCCCGGTGGGCGTTGGCGGGAAAGTGAGCCAGCACGTGCGCATAGAAGTCCCGCCAGCACAGCTGGCGGCGAAACTCCCGCGCCCCGGCGGCCTCCGGCAGCCGCGCCTCGAGCTCGCGCACGGAGACGGATCCCAGGTGCAGATGGGGCGACAACCGCGACGAGCCGCCGGCCGACAGCTGCGTGCGACCGCGGTCGTAGGCGGCCACGCCGGCGCTGAGAAACCGCCGCATCGCTGCCCGCCCGGCCCGCTCGCCGCCCGGCGCCGGCCGCGCCAAGGAGTCCTCGAGCCCCAGCTCCTCCAGCCCGGGCACAACCCCGGGCTGAAGGCCCTCCGGCAGCGGGGTGAGCGCGCGGGGCGCGGGCAGGACCTCGCGGCGCTCCTGGCGCAGCCAGACCCGGTAGAACGGCGTGAACACGCGGTAGGGCTGGCCGGCGGCGCCGAGCAGCGCCGCCGGGTCCTCGACCGCGAACAGTCCGGCCAGCGCGCGCAGCTCCGTCCCCCGGGCGGCCAGGCGGCGGGCGACGGCCCGATCGCGGCGGGTGGCGAACGGGCTCACGTCGCCGGTGCAGAGGACCAGCCGGGCGTCGAGCTCCGCCGCCAGGTCGGGCAGAACCCGCTCGGGCCGGCCGCGGCGCACCACCAGGCCGCTCCCCCGCCGGCGCAGACCCGCGTCCAGATCGACCAGGCAGTCGAGCAGGAACTGCGTGCGCGGGCCGGAGGCGTGGCGGCCGGCCAGTAGCCGGGGATCGAGGCAGAACACGGGCACCACCGGCTCCCCCGTCTGCAGCGCCGCGTGCAGGGCGGGGTGGTCGTGGAGGCGCAGATCGCGCCGAAACCAGAGCAGCACCGTCATGCGCGCGCGTCGGTCATGCCGGAGTCGTGCCCGGGCCGCCACCCATCCGAGTCCCCGCGAGCCAGCGATCCACCATCTGCTCCCTTCATATCCAGACGTCTGTCTGGAAAAACTTATACCCTCCGTTCATGGCTGAGCCGGAGCGCGGGCTGGCGATCCGCGAGGTGGTGGAGCAGACGGGCGTGGCCGAGGCGACGCTGCGCATGTGGGAGCGCCGCTACGGCTTCCCGGCGCCCGAGCGCCTGCCCAGCGGGCACCGCCGCTACCGTCAGCGCGACGTCGAGCTGATTCGCGCGGTGGCGGCCAGACGGGCGGCCGGGCTGACGCTGCCGGTGGCGATCGCGCAGGCGCGCAGCGAGCGCTCCGAGCCGCTCTCCTCCGTGTATGCGCGGCTGCGACAGCGCCGCCCCGAGCTCGCGCCCCGGGTGCTGCTCAAGCCGATGATGGTGGCGCTGAGCCACGCCATCGAGGATGAGGCGCTGGCCCAGGCCGAGCGGCTGGTGCTGTTTGGATCCTTCCAGCGTGAGCGCTTCTTCCGACGGGCCGAGCGGCGCTGGCGGGAGTTGGCGCGCGGCGCCGAGGTCGCGGTCGCCTTCGCCGACTTCCCCCGTCTGCGGGCGCCCCGCCAGGCGCCGGTCGAGGTGCCGGTGGGCCGCGAGCATCCGCTCAACCGCGAGTGGGCGTTGGTCTGCGAGGGCGAGAGCTTCGCCGTCTGCCTGGCCGGCTGGGAGCCGCCGCGCGACCGTCCGGTGGCGGATTCCCGGCGGCGCTTTGAGGCGATCTGGAGCGTCGAGCCGGAGGTGGTGCGCGAGGCGGCGCGAATCTGCGCCGGCCTGGCCGAGGCCCGTCGGTCGGCGCTCGGCGAGGCGCTGCGAGGGCGCCTTGACGCGCCGCTGGCCCCCGCGCCCGAGACGCAGCTGCGGCTGGCCGGCGCGGTCACCGCCCGGACGCTCGCGCACCTCTCGGCCTGGGTGAACCGGCGCGGTGACCAGCGCGGGCGGTCGGACCCGAGCGGGCGGCGTCGGCGTCGGGCTGGCAGCGGCGGGGCCTGACTCAGCCCGGCCCGCCCGGGGCCGGTCTCGGACGGGCGTCGCCTGGGTGGCGGCGCTCACCGCCAAGGCGGACATCGAGGGGCAGATCGGCCCCCCATCCGCGCTCGCACCGCAGGCGCCAGATGGCATGGCCGCCGCCGGCCACCCCCAGCAGGCGGCGAAACCAGTTGGCCCCGTCCAGCACCTCCTCGAGCGCCCACACGAGCAGCGCGAGCCGGGAGATCAGCCGCGCCAGGGCCGCCTGGCGCCGATGGCGCGAGGGGGCGTGGCCAACCTTTCCCTCAAGCCACCTGGCCGCCGCGCCCGCCAGGGCGGCCACGATCAGCGGCCGGTTGGGGAACTGGACGATCGGAAAGCGCCGCGGCACCGGCGTCAGCTCGTCCGGCGGGATCGGGTGGTGGGCGGTTCGGCGGCGCCCGTCCCGGTCTGGGCGCTGTGGGCGAGGCTGTCGTGGGCGCCGTCGCGCCGAGGCAGCGGGCGGGCGGTGAGCCTGGCGGCGGCGTCGCGCATGGCCTCGGCATCGCCCTCTCGGGAGAGCGCCAGCTCGGTGAAGGTGAGCATGCGTCGCCTGGTGCTGTCCAGGAAGGCCTGGCGCTCGCGCTCGCGCAGCAGGCGGAAGCCCAGCCGCACGAACGGGTTGGCGATGTGGGCCACGCGCGCGATCGCGTGCACGTGAAACTCGACCCGCCCGTCCTGCAGCCACTTCCACACCTCCCAGTCCATCTGGCCCCGCTCGACGTGGCCCTCGAGCGTGCGGTAGCTCCAGCCCCACACGCGCACCGGTCCCGCCTCCAGCTCGCGCGTCTCGTCATACACCTCGGCCACCCGCACCCCGACGTAGATGTGGGCGAGGCCGAACGCGCGCAGCTTGAGCAGCATGTTCCGGCCCTCAAGCGGGTGGTCGGGGTCGTAGAAGGCCTGGACGATGGACGGGTCGGCGAACTCATAGCCGCGCATCAGCCGCCGGGCGATCTCCCAGCTGCCGCCGGGCAGCGGCGGTCCGGGCGGCTCGGGGGGCAGCGGCTGACAGAGATCGGTGATCGTCCAGCCGGTGGCGGGGGAGGCGTGCCTCAGGCAGCGGGGATCGAAGTTCAGCGGCCTGCCGTCCAGGGCCGCCAGCCGGCGGCGCATGCGCGGCGGCGGCGGCGCGGGGCGGCCCGCCGGCGGCCGGGCGCCGGGCGAGGTGGCCGCCGGCCGGCGGGCGCCGGGGCCCCGGCCCGCCGGGGGATGGGCGGCGGGAGCACGACCCGCCGGCCGCCGGGCGTGCGCAGCGCGACGGACGCCATCGTCGATCCGCTCGGTCCTGATCTCCACGCCGCCGGTCATCCGCCCTCCGGACACCTCCACCACCCGCTCGAGAAACGAGATCCACATGTGGGCCTGGACCTCCTTGGCCATCCGCAGGCGGTGGTACAGGAGGTTGACCAGGGGGGTGGCGCTGCGCGCCCAGGACTCGATCTCGAACACCAGCAGCCGTCCGTCCGGGCGGGCGCGGAACTCGATCTGGCCCGCCTCCAGATGCCCGGCCAGCGTGGCCAGGCGAAACGAGCGCGGGCCGACATCGACCACGCGCACCGGGCCGTCCCACGGGCCGGGCATCCGCACCACGAACTCATCGCCCACCCGCAGCCGCCCGGCGGCACCGCGCGTGCGGTGAAAGCGAGCAAACCGCGTGGGCGAGGTGCGGTTGGGATCAGCCTGCACGGCCTGCATCAGCCGCTCGGCGTCCAGCCGGCTGTCGCGGATCCGCGTCCGGTAGGTGCGGTGAAACAGCGGCCCGGCGCCGTCCGCCGCGGTCTGCAGCTCGGTCTGGTGAACGCCGGTCGGCGGCGCGAGCAGCTCCGGCAGGGTGTCCGGCAGCGCGCCGGGGCATTCGCTGCGGCGCATCGGCGTGGTGCGCCACATGTAGTCCCAGGAGGTCAACCCCACCCCGAGCGGCCAGCTGGCCGCGGTCAGCCAGCGCTGCGTGGCGGGCGGGCGCCTGGGCATATGCCCGGGCTACCCGCGCCAAATCATGGACAATCTGTCAAGCTCCAGCTATCACATGCGTACAGGCAATCTGACCGCCCGCCGGCCCCGGGTTCACCCCACCCGCCGCCTTCCCCGGATCCGTCCCACCCGCCGCCGGCCCCGGGCCGGCACGCCCCTCAGCCGCGCCCTGCACGACCTGGGGCTCCGGGCCTGGCAGCTGCAGTACCTGTCGCTGGGGTCGGTGGGGCTGTGCATCGGCCTGTGGATTCGCGCCAAGACCGTCGACCAGGACGAGCGGGGCAACGCCGAGCGCCGGGCGCTGTTCGTTGGGCTGTGGCCGCCCACGATCTGGCTGATCGGCGACTCACTGCAGCGGCTGGAGTAGCGGCTCGGGCGCCCACAGCCGCTCCCGCAGCCCCGAGGCCCGGGCGGCCGGACGCCGCACCGCGGCCCGGACGGTCTCCTCGCTGCCGACCAGGATCAGCCGACGGCGGGCGCGGGTGACGGCGGTGTAGAGGAGCTGGCGGCTGAGGATCCGCGAGCTCGGGGCGGGCAGCAGCACCGCGGCGACATCGAACTGCGAGCCCTGGCTCTTGTGGATCGTCATCGCATGCACCGTCTCCACGGCGCTCAGGCGGGTGGGGCTGTGGGTGACGATCTGCGCGCCCACCGAGAACGCGGCCAGCGGGCGGCCGGAGTCGGCGCGGACGATCACGCCCAGCTCGCCGTTGTGGAGGCGAAGCTCGTAGTCGTTGCGGGTGACCAGCAGCGGCCGTCCCACATACCAGGTCTCCTCGGGCACAAAGCCGTCGAGCTCCTCCGCCAGCCAGCGCTCGATCCGCGCCGTCCAGGTGGAGACGCCATAGGGGCCGTGGCGGTGGGCGCAGAGCAGGCGAAACGCCGCCAGGGCGCCCAGCGCCCCGCACGCGTCGCCGGCGGCAGCGGCCCGAACCAGCGCTCGGGCGGACTGGATCACACCGGCGCGCAGCGGCTGGATCGCCTCCGCCGCGCCGTCCTCGGCGACATCCACGGGCACCCAGCTCAGCTCACCGGCCGTCCCGCCGAGCAGCGCGATCACCTCGTCCTCCTCCCCCGCGCGGATGGCCTCGGCCAGCGCGGCGATCGCGCCCCCGTACCGGTGCACGCGGTCGAGCACGACGATCCCGTCGCCGACCGCCACCCCCGCCGGCGGACGATCGGCGTCGACCGGCGCGCCCACCGCCCGCTCGAGCGCCTCCCGGGCCCGATCGCCGAGCATGAGCCGAGCGCCGGCGGGGCCGACGATGTCGGCCAGCACCGCGCCCGCCTCGATCGACACCAGCTGGCCCGGATCGCCCAGCAGCACCAGCCTGGCCTCCGGCCGCACCGCCTCCACCAGCCTGGCCATCAGCGACAGCGAGACCATCGAGGTCTCATCGACGATCACCACGTCGTGGGGCAGGCGTCGGGTGCGGTCGTGGCAGAAGCGGCTGTGGCTGTCCGGACGGCTGCCCAGCAGCCGGTGCAGGGTGCAGGCCTCAAGCGAGCCGAGCAGCGCGCCCACCTGCGCCGAGACCGCCAGCGCCGAGGCCTCCGCCCCCACCGCCTCCTGCAGCCGGGCGGCCGCCTTGCCGGTGGGCGCGGCCAGCGCCACCCGCGGCGGCGGCATCCCGGCGGCGATCGCCTGCTCGGCCAGCAGCGCGATCACGCGCGCCACCGTGGTCGTCTTGCCCGTCCCCGGCCCGCCGGCGATCACCGACAGGCGTCGCAAAACAGCGGCGGCGGCCGCCAGCCCCTGGCGGCCCCGCCGCTCATCTTCAAACAGCCGGCCCAATCCCTCGGCCAGACGCTCGAGATCCACCGGGAGGGCCGCCGGCACGCACATCGCGCGCAGGCGCTGGGCGAGCTCGCGCTCCTCGCGCCAGTAGCGCTCCAGATACAGGCGGGCACCGATCAGCCGCAGCGGCGCCACCTCCCCGCCCGCCTCGCCGACCGCCGACAGCGGGCTGGCGGCCACCGCGGCCAGCCACCCCTCGACCTCAGGCCAGGGCAGCGCCCCCACGTCGACCCCCTCCGCCTCCGATTCGACCGCCGCGCTGTCGCGCACGCCGTCCAGGTCCACGTGCACGTGGCCGAGCCGCGGCGCCCTGACCGCCAGCGCCGCGGCCAGCATCACCGTCTCGTCGCGCTCGCCGCCCAGACAGGCCAGCCGCAGCGCGACGTGCACGTCGGCGGGGGCCAGGACCCCGGCGTGGTTGAACGCGGCCAGCAGTCCGGGGCAGGAGCTGACGCGCCCGACCGCGTGCGCTTCGCCGGCGGCGCTCATCCCCCGCCACCCGCCTGAAGCACGTCGCTGAGCGCCGTCACCAGGCCGGCGGGGGGACGCCAGGCGAACACCGCGCCCGGCGCGTCCCTGCGGCGGGCGGAGCCGGCTCCGGTCATGCCGCGCAGGAACAGGTACAGCACGCCGGCCAGATGGCGAGCGGGGTCATAGCCGGGGAGCCGCCAGCGCAGATAGCGGTGCAGCGCCACCAGGTAGAGCAGCGCCTGCAGCGGGTAGTGCTGGCGGCGCATCTCGGCCGCCACCGCCTCGGCCCGATAGTGGTGGAGAGCCGGCATCTCGCCCGGCGGCGTGAGCCAGTTGGTCTTGTAGTCGAGCAGCGCAAACCGCGGCCCGTCCGGACCGGCTACCCGCACCACCAGGTCAAGGCTCCCGGTCAGATAGCCGCGCAGGCGCCGGCGCAGCGCCGGATCGGCCAGCCGCTCGGCGTAGGCGGCCAGCGGGTCGGCGGCCGGCAGCCGCTCGCGCAGCAGGCCGGCCACCGCCTCGAGCCTCACCCACCCATCGGGGCGGTCCCCGCCGGCCAGCGGCAGCTCGAACTCGAGCTCATCCAGCCGGTCGGCGCGCCCGATGTCCCGCAGCCGCCGGCCGTCGAGCAGCTCGCCCAGCGGTGTCTCGATCGCGGCGCGCAGGCCGGCCGCCACCCGGCCGGCGTCGGGCAGCTCGAGCGTCCGCCGCGCCGGCGCCAGCGCCAGGCGCTCCCGCAGCTCGGCCTCCAGGTCGGCGGCGGCGAAGTCGGTGGCGGCCAGCGCCTGGTGGACGAGCGTGCCCGCCCGCACCCCCACCGGCAGCGCGGCCAGCGGAAGCGCCGCTGGCGCCTGTTCGGGGTCGGGCGGCGGGAGGGCCGCCGGCTGGATGCGATCTGCGGGGACGCCGCCTCCCGCGGGGGGCCGGTCTGCCGGGCTGACGCCTCCCGCCGGGACGGGGCCGGCCGGGCTGCCGCCTCCCACGGGCGGGCGGTCTGCCGGGGCGCTCGGCTCCGGCTCGTCGTCGACCACCCGCTCCTCGGGCTCGCTGGCGACGATCGCCTCGTGGGCCGCACGGGTGATGTCGCTGTAGGAGGTCCGCCGCCAGCGCGCGTCCAGCTCGCGGGTGAAGCGGGCCAGGCGGAGGCGGCCGGGTCGGCGCGGCGGCGGGCGCCAGCCGGCCGCCGGCACGTCCCTCGCCCACTCCACCCCCACCCGTCCCGGAGCCCGGTTGGCGATCTCCGCAAACCGCGCGAACGCCTGCTCGTCGGAGGGGGTGTGGGCGCCCTCGGGGGCGATGTTCCCCAGCGCGTCGCGCCCGAACACCAGCCGCCCGAGCGGCGAGTGGCGGCTGGCGAACGATCCCGCCCACCACACGATCGCCTGGTGGCGGGCGCGGGTGAGGGCCACGTAGGCCAGCCGCAGATCCTGGCCTCGCTGCTCGAGCATGGCCTGCCGCTTGTGCGCGGCAAACTGCGCGCCCTGCAGCGCCACATCGAGCGTGCGCCGGTGGCCGGCGGCCGGATCGTGGAAGCACACCGGTTCGGGCCGGGAGGAGCTGTGGGTCTCCCACAGGAAGGGCAGATACACGATCGGGAACTCGAGCCCCTTGCTGCGGTGAATGGTCAGCACCTGCACCGCCTGGGCGTCTGACTCCAGCCGGCGGGCACGCTCCTCATCGGCGGTGTCGCGCTCGGCTTCGAGGATCCTGCGCCTGAGCCACGCGCTCAGCGCCGCGGTGCCGAGCTGGCTCTCCGAGGCGGCGGCGTGCAGCAGCTGGCCGACGTGGCGCAGGTCGGTGAGCCGGCGCTCGCCGTCCACCTCGGCGAGCAGGCGCTCAGGCAGACGCTGCGCCCGGCTGATCGTCGCCAGAAGCGACGCCACCCCCTCGGCCCTGAGCACCCGCGCCCAGTCGTGCAGCCGCGCGTGCACCTCCTCCCAGGCCGGCTCGTCGGCGACCGCCACCCGCGCGGCCGAGAGGCCGACGAACGGCGTGAGCGCCGCCGCGTGCGCGCGGCTGATCGAGGCCGGGCGCTCGAGCGCCTCCAGCAGCCGCAGCCAGTGCTCGGCCGCCTCGGTGGCGAACACGCTGCCGGCGCCGGCGATCACCGCCGGGATGCCCGCCTGCTCGAGCGCCTGGCGGATCAGGCCGGCCCCCCGGTTGGTCCGCACCAGCACCGCCAGGTGGCCGGGATGCAGCGGCTCGCGGCCGAGGCTCCTCCCCGTCTCCGCACGCGTCTCGATCTCCGCGCCCGAGGCCAGCAGCCCGGCCACCTCGGCGGCCAGGTCGCAGGCCACGTACTGGCGGGCGGCGTCGGCGGCGGCGTAGCCCCTGCGGGTCAGCCCCGCCGAGTCGCGCGCCACCACCCGGATGCGCAGCGGCGCCGGGCGCGGGGCGCCGTGCAGGCGCGGGAGCCGGTTGGCCGGGGCGGCCGCCGCCCGCCGGTAGACGATCCCCTCCTCCCCCAGCCGGGCGTCGGCGAACAGCGCGTCGTAGGCCTCCAGCAGACCCTGATCGGAGCGCCGGTTGGTGGTCAGCGTCCGGCGGCTGGCGGCGGTGCGGGCCGCCTCCAGGTACGCGTACACGTCGGCGCCGCGGAAGGCGTAGATCGCCTGCTTGGGGTCGGCGACCAGCACCAGCGCCCGCTGGCCGTCGTCGAACGCCAGGCGCACGATGTCCCACTGCAGCGGGTCGGTGTCCTGGAACTCGTCCACCAGCACCAGGTCGTAGCGGGCGCGCAGGCGAGCGGCGACCGCGGAGCCGTCCGGTCCCCGTAGCGCCTCCCGCAGGCGGAGCAGCAGGTCGTCGTGGCCGATCAGCATGCGGCGGCGCTTGCGCGCCTCCAGCTCGCGCCGGACGGCCAGCGCCAGCCGGCGGCGCATGGCCGCGGGCTCGCCGGCGGCCTCGGCGATCGGCACCGCCGGGTTCTCCACCGCCAGCCGGGCGATCTGAAGCGCCTCCGCGCGGCTGATCGGCGGCGGCTGGCGGTCGTGATGAAAGCGGCGCACGTAGAGGTCGTCCACCACCTCCTCGACCAGCTCGCGCAGATCCTCGACCAGCGTGACGCCCGGCTCGAGGTCGCCGGCGATCCCCAGCCCGCCCAGCACCTCCTGGCAGAAGGCGTGGGTGGTGACGATCGTGGCGGCGTCGAAGTCGGCCAGCGCGCGGGCCAGCCGCTCGCGTCGCCGGGCGACCAGCTGCGCGGGCCCCGCGGCCAGCAGGGCGGCGACCGGGTCCAACGCCTCGGGGTGGGCGGGCGACGCGGGGGCGGCGTCCGGGTCCAACACCCCGGGGTGGGCGCGCGAGGCGGGGGCGGCGTCCGGGTCCAACACCCCGGGGTGGGCGCGCGAGTCGGGGGCGGCGTCCGCCGAGGCGGGGTGGCCCGGGGCCGCAAACGGAGCCTTCGGTGAGCACCGCTCAGAGGGACGGACGAGCGCCCGCCTCAGCTCGCGTTCCACCGCCAGCAGGCGCTCCCTCACCCGCTCCCGGAGCTCGCCCGTGGCCATGCGGGTGAAGGTGATCAGGAGGATCCGCTCCAGCGGCGTGCCCTCGGCCACGCAGCGCGCGGTGAGCGCCGCGATCGCGTATGTCTTGCCGGTGCCCGCGCTCGCCTCGAGCACCGTCACCCCGTCCGGCAGCGGCTCGGCGAGCTCAAACGGGGTGGCGTCGCGGTGCGAGCTCATCCCCGTCCGCGCCTCTCCCAGCGCAGCAGCCCATCGCACAGGTACCGGGCGTAGCGGCCGAAGCGCGTTCGCTCTGCGCTCGCCCAGCCCGCCCCCCGCTCGTCGGGGCGGGGAGCCTCCGCCAACAGCTCATCCAGACCGCGCACACCGCCCAGCACGAGCTGGTGCTCGGGTGCGGCGCCCTCGCCGTCGAGCCACCCGTCGCCGTTCGGATAGCGTGACGCCCACGCCTCCCGCGCCGCCGCCAGCCCGTCCTCCCCGGCCTGCGTGGCCTCGGCGTAGGCGGTGGAGGTGGCACAGTAGAGCGGCAGCGGCTCGCGCATCCCCCGGTCGTAGAGGTCGATGAGGCGGGCGAGTTGCGCCTCCGCCTCACGTTGACGCGCCCGCCGGTCGCTGCCCAGAGGGCCGATGGCCGCCACCTCGACGCCGCTCACGCCGCCTCCACCCACCGCCACCGCCCGGAATGGACGCTCGGGCGCGCACGCCGTCGCCGCCACCAGCCGCACCCACGCGCTCAGGCGGTGGCGGGCGGAGAGACGTGAGAAGGTGGCCTCGAGCAGCAGCTCGCCCGCGTGCACGCCGACCGTCCCGCTCAGCAGCCGCCCGTCCGGCAGTGGCACGCGCACGTCGAGCGGGGTGGTGAGGTCCAGCGCGGCAGTCGGCGGGGCGGCGGCGCCGTGCGGCGAGGCGGCAGCGGGCGGCGCGGCGGCGGCGCCGTGCGGCCCGGCGGCAGCGGGCGGCGGGTCGGCGGAGGGCGGCCCGGCGGGAACGGGCGGCGCGGCGGCGGAGGGCGGGCGAGCGGAGGCGGCGTGCGCCCGGACGGCGGCGACGATCGCCTCCACCTGCCCGTGAAGCTCGGCAATCACCGGCTGGCCCAGGATCCCCGGCGGGAGCTGGCCGCGGGCGATCTCGGCCAGGATCGCGGGCCTCGGCTCGACACCCCGCAGCCGGGCCTCGAGCAGCCGCTGTCCCACCGCCCAGCGCTCGAGCCGGTCGAGCTCGATCGACAGCGTGTCGTCGATCTCCTCGCCGCCCGAGGCCAGGGTGATCTGCAGGCGCTGGCGCAGAAACTCCCGCACCGGCCGCTGGATGAAGCGCACCAGCTCCTCCAGCTCGAGCACGTCGCTGCGACGATCGGGCAGCGGCGCCTCGAGGAACGGCCGCGGGGGCCGGCGGGGGCCGGCCATGGCCCGCGCGCCGCTCAGCATCACCCGGTCAAACCCCCAGACGCGATCCGCCACCAGCGCTCCCGGGGTGAAGTTGCGCGGGTCGAAGGGCTGCAGCGGATGGCGAACCACCACCCGCTCCCGCGCCCGTCCTTCGGGCACCCTGACCGTGTCGTCCACCACGTCGAGCAACTCGCCGACGGGGACCGCCGGCGGGCGGGGAGCGTTGGTGCGCTCGTCATTGCCGGTGTAGGTGATCACCAGCCGCTCGGTGGCGGCCATCAGCGCGTCGAGCAGAAGCTGGCGATCCTCGGCCCGGGGGTCGCGCTCGCCCAGGTGCGGGTCCTCGAGCAGCAGGTCGTCGCCGTCGGCCGGACTCCTGCGGGGGAAGGCGCCGTCGTCGAGTCCGAGCAGACACACCACCCGGTGCGGCACCGAGCGCATCGGGTACATCGTGCACACGGTCAGGTGGCCGGTGCGGAAGCTGCCCGTGGTGGGGCGGCCGGCCAGGCGATCGGCCAGGAGCGCCCGCACCTCGGCCAGGCCCAGCTCGATTGGGCTGCTCGAACCCTCACCGCCGGCCTGCTCCACCAGCTCATCCAGGATGCGCTGAAGCTCCTCGCGCTGCCAGGCGTCGCGCTCGCCGACGGCGGCCAGCGAGTCGACCGCGTGGGCGATCCTCCCCGTCCAGTGGGCGATCGGGTGCCGCCCGCAGAGAGCGCTCACCGCGTCCCCCAGCCGCGCGATCAGCTCGGCGAAGCGCCCGGCGAGCTCGATCGCGCTGCTCTCCACGTCGTCCAGTGGCAGCATGCCGCACCACAGCCCCTCCGCATCCTCGGTCATCGTCACGCCCAGCAGCAGCCGGTCCAGCCCGGAGCGCCAGGTGCCGGCGGCCAGCCGCTCGAGCTTGAACGGCGCCCGGTGCGCGGCGTCCAGGCCCCACCTGATGCCCGCCTCGCGCACCCATGCCTGCAGGCGCGCCAGATCGTCGTCGTCGAGCTCGAACCGCCGCCGCACCGGCTCGCGGTCGGCGAAGCCAAGGACCTGGGAGGCGGTCAGCCGCCCGTCCACCAGCTCCAGGAGCTCGGCCAGCACCCCAAGCAGCGGGTTGGTCTGCCGCTGCGAGCGGTCGGCCAGGCGGACGCGCAGGTCGATGCGGCGCTCCGGCTCCTCCTCGCCGGCGGGACGCTCCGGCTCCTCCTCGCCAGCGGGACGCTCCGGCTCCTCCTCGCCGGCGGGACGCTCCGGCTCCTCCTCGGCGGCGACCTCGGCCCGCCCGAAGGCGGCGTTGATCAACGGTGCGAAGGCCTCGATGTCGGGGCACATCACGATCACATCGCGCACTTCAAGCGATGGATCCTCGGCCAGGTGGTGCAGGATGGCGTCGCGCAGCACCTCCACCTGACGCGCCCGGCCGTGGCAGGCGTGAATCTCGAGGCTGCGGTCGTCGGACTCAAGCGGCGGACGGAGATCCGGCTCGCCGGGCAGCGGCGGGCCGGGCGGAGTGCGGTCAGCGCGCACGTCATCCTGGATGCGCTCGAGCAGCGTGCTCGGGGCGCGCGGCAGTCCACGATGGTGGCTGACCTGTTCACCGGCCCGACCCAGCACCAGCTGCATCTCCCGCGCGTCCCGGCCCCAGGAGCGCAGCAGGTGGTTGGCCGCAAGCTCGACGGTGGGGTCCTGGCGACGGCTGAGGGTCGGCGGAGACGCTTTGGCCAGCGCCCCGGCCACCGCATCCCACAGCGCCGGGGAGGGGTGCAGCAGGTACAGGTGGATCTCGCGTCCGGCGGCCAGCGCACGCAGAACCTCAAGCTCGCCCGCCGGCAGCCGGGTGAGCCCGAACACCGCCAGCCGCCGGGGCAGCTCGACCACCGCCGGCTCCTCGCGGAGACGGGCGCAGGCGCGCTGGAGTCGTTCGGCGGGGCCCGCCACGCCGATCCGCGCCCGCAGCCGACGCCACAGCTCCGCCTGCCAGGCGGCCTCCGGGCCCAGGCGTCCGCCGCTCCCGTCCGCATCCTCACCCGCCGCCCAGGCGCGGAGCATCGCCGGGCGGTGCAGCGCGTAGCGCTCAAACCGTTCCGCCAGCCGCCGTGCCACCCCCAGCCGCCTGGCCTGCCGCACCGGGTCCGGCGGGTCCTGCCCATGGCCGAGGTGGACCGCCAGCCGGCGCAGCCAGGGTGCGTGCAGGTTGGCGTCGATCACCTCCAGCAGGGGCCAGGTGGCCCGTTCCGCAAGCCAGGGATCGGCCGCCGGGTCGACTCCGACCGCCGCGGCGACCGCATCACCCAGCAGGCGTCGGGGCGCCGGGAAGTGGACGTTTGCGCACACGCCATCCGGTCGCCCGGGCGAGGCCCCAAGCTGGGCCGAGAGCCGCTGGCAGAGCCAGCGCTCCATCCCCCGGGTGGGCACCGCCACCACCTCGGGCACGAACGGGTCCTCCAGCGGCTCCTGCAGCAGCTGCCCCAGCGCCTGCGCCAGCCGATCCGCCCGCTCAGCCCGATGGACGTGAAGCACTTCCCGCGCCCCGTGCTCGGCCTGCGCCCCCGCTACTTCGGCCCGTGCTCGGCCGGCGCGCCCGACCCCGACGCCTGCTCGCCCTCCACGGCCGCCGCCCCCCGCCCGTGCTCGGCCAGCGCGGAAGACCCCGACGCCTGCTCGCCCTCCACGGCCGCCGCCCCCGGCCCGTGCTCGGCCAGCGCGGCGGCCAGGAAGCGGTAGGTGAAGTCCTCGGCCAGCCTGCGCGAGTCGCAGAAGATGATCGCCACCGCCGGGTAGCGGACCCGCAGCCGCGCGGTGAGCTCGGCCAGCCAGCCCGGCTGGACCCGACCGGCGGCGATCAGCTCGCCGTAGCGCGCCTCGACCACGACCGTCGCCGCCGCCAGCGTGGACAGCTCGGCCAGCGCGTACTGCAGCGAGCCGTCGATCAGCGACTTGATCAGGTCCTCCGGGGTCTTGCGCTCGACGGCTGCCAGCAGCCGCCCGCCGACGCTCACTCCGTAGTCGCCGCAGCGCAGCGCCCGGCGGGTGCGACCCACCGGCCGATCCGCGAACCGGTACGGGTAGCGCTCGCGGGTGTCGATCTCGATGGTGAACTCGCCCACCCCCGCGGCGGCGCGCTGGGGAGCCCGCTGCCCGGGCCGCGCCCGGCGGGCGGTGCGCGCGGTCTGCCAGAAGATCATCGGCCTGCCGCCGGCCCGTCCGGGGTGGGGGTCGGTGAACACGAACTGCGAGCGGTTGTTGCGTCCCCGGTCGAGCGTCAGGTCGATCGCCCGCCCGCGCCGGGCGATGTGGCGCACCGGCACCTCCTCGAGCACCTCTGCCTCCGCCGGCCAGCGCTCGAGCGGATGGCAGTACACCCTGGCGGTCACCGGCCAGCGCTCGCGCGCCTTCAGCTCGATGCCGCCCTCCAGCGGCAGCCGCAGCAGGTAGGCGAGGCTGCTGTCGGGATCGGGGTTGCGGGCGACGACGAACGTCCGGCTGGCCGCGGGCACCGAGCCAGCGTACCCGCCGCTCGACTCAGCCGAGCAGCCCGCGAATGTCCTCGGCGGTGAGGCTTGAGGCAAACAGCTCCCCCTCGTCCATCACGCCGCTGAACAGCGCCCGCTTGCGCTGGGCCAGCGCCACCACCTTCTCCTCGATCGTGTGGCGGGCGATCAGCCGGTAGACCATCACCGGCCGGGTCTGGCCGATCCGATGGGCGCGGTCGACCGCCTGGTTCTCGGCGGCGGGGTTCCACCACGGGTCCAACAGAAAGCAGTAGTCGGCCTCGGTCAGGTTGATCCCGAAACCGCCCGCCTTCAGGCTGATCAGGAACACCGGGTCCTCCCCCCGCTTGAAGCGCTCGAGCACCAGCTGACGGCGGGTGGTGCGGCCATCCAGGTAGCAGTAGCCGATCCCCTCCCGCTCCAGGCGCTCGCGCACCCGGGACAGAAAGCCGGTGAACTGGCTGAACACCAGCGCTCGGTGCCCGCCGCCGGCGATCTCACCCAGCTGCTCGACCAGCGCCTCCAGCTTGGCGCACGGCACCGCGTCCTGGCGACGATCGACCAACCCCGGGTGCAGGCTCAGCTGGCGCAGCAGCGTCAGCGAGCGGAGGATCGTGAAGCGGTTGCGCTCGAAGTCATCGATCAGCCCGAGCACCCGCTGGCGCTCGCGCTGAAGCCGGGTGTCGTACAGCCTGCGGTGCCGGGGGTGCAGCTCGATCTCGAGCGTCTGCTCCTGCTTGGCCGGCAGCTCGGATGCGACCAGCTCCTTGCTGCGCCGCTTGACCAGCGGCTTGATCCGCCGCCGCAGCCGGGCCAGGCGCTCGCGGTCGCCCTGGCGCTCGATCGGGCGCACGTACTGCTCGGCAAAGCGCCGCGGGTCGGGGAACAGGCCCGGGGCGGTGATCGACAGGATCGACCACAGCTCCATCAGGTTGTTCTCCATCGGCGTGCCGGTGATCGCCAGCTTGAACGGCGCCGGGAGCTGCCGGGCGCAGCGGTATGTCTTGGCCTGGTGGTTTTTGACGTATTGGGCCTCGTCGAACACCACGCCGGCCCACTCGACACTCTGGTAGGCGTCGCTGTCGAGCCGCAGCAGCGTGTAGGTGGTGACGACGATGTCGGCGCCCGTGAGCTCGCCGATCGTGCGCCCCGCCTTGGCCAGCGTGTCGGTGACCGGCGCCACCTGCAGCTGGGGGGCGAACCGGGCCGCCTCGGTCACCCAGTTGCCGACCACGCTGGTCGGCGCCACGACCAGAAACGGCCCCAGCCCCGGTCGGCTCGCCCGGGCGTGGCAGATCAGCGCCAGCGCCTGCAGCGTCTTGCCCAGCCCCATGTCGTCGGCCAGCACCCCGCCCAGCTCGAGCTGCCACAGCGTGGCCAGCCACGCGAAGCCGTCGCGCTGGTAGTCGCGAAGCCGCGCGGCCAGCTCCGCCGGCGGCTCGTGCTCGGCCAGGCTGTCCAGCTCAAGCAGCGCTCCAACCTGGCGCCGCCAGGCCTCCGCCTGCTCGGACACCACCCCCAGCGCCACCAGCTCCGACCACAACCCCGCCTGGTAGCGGCTGATCCGCAGCGGCGCGGCGGGCGAATCGCCCAGCGCCCTGGCCTCCTCGATCAGCCGGCGCAGCTCCTGCAGCCGGGGGTCGAGCAGCGAGAAGTGCGCGCCGTCGGGCAGCAGCAGATGCGAGGCGCCGCCGGCCAGGGCCACGAACACCTCCGCGAACGGCAGCTCGTGGCCCTCGACGCTGATCGTCACACCGAGGTCAAACCAGTCCCGCTCGCCCGCCACCTCGGCAGTGGACACGGCGATGGCCAGCGAATCGCCGACGTCACGGTAGTCGGCGGGCTGGCCGCCGACCTCGAGCTCCACCCCCGGAAGCTCCTCCAGCGCGGGCAGCACCTGACTGGCCAGCCGCATCGTGTCAAGACCGCCGAGCACCACCGGTGCCGCCGCCGGGCGCCCGCCATCATCGAGCAGGCCAAGCTCCCGGAGCCCGCGCCCCTGAAGCTCGAGGCTCCCCAGCAGCGCCCGCTCGGCCGCCGGGTCACGGAAGCCGAGGTCGGCTCCGTTGAGCGCCAGCGGCGTGCGCTCCGTCCGCTCGTCGATGCGGTAGGCCCACTCCCACCGCACCACCGCCTGATGGCCGGTGCCGTACTCGGCCCGGAGCACGAGCTGGGGGGGCGAGATCGCCGGCGGGGTGAACGTCCCATCCGAGGAGACCACCTCGATCGAGTGGCGCAATCCCGGCCACAGCTGGCTGGCGAACCGCTCCAGCTCGCCGGGAGGGATCCGCAGCCTCTGGCGGGCCAGGACGATCCTCTGCAGCTCGGGCTTGGCCGGCTGGGCCAGGCGCACCAGGTGCAGCCGGCACTCCTCGAGGTCCCGCCCGGCGGCCTCGGCGGAGCTGACGCACACCACCCCGTGGCCGCTGGGCCCAACGAACAGGACCGGCTCAAGCTCGCCGGCGTGCTCGGGCTCGACGCGGATGCTGGGCGCGAGCAGCGATCCCCCGTCGCCGTCCCGGGTGACGTCGAGCACGATCCGGCCCCGGTGATGGATGGCCACCTCGCCCAGCTGGGGCCGCGGGTGGATCAGCGCCAGCCCGAGCCGCTCCGCCTGGGCGAGCACCGACCACAGCTGCGGGCTGTCGCAGTCGCTCAGCTCGAGCGTCTTCTCGGTGCCGTAGCCGCCGTAGTAGGAGTAGCGAACCTGGCGGGCGCTGTGCAGCGCGTGCAGCTCCCGGGCCAGCGCCAAATGATCGGGGCGGTGGTCTGACCCCCGCAGCTGCCAGGGATCAAGTCGCGTCCAGGCCAGCGAGCCGTTGACCCAGCCGCCGCGCGCGCCGGGTCGCATCAGCCGCGCGGTGAGCCGCGGCGCCCCGCGCCCGTGGCCGCCGCTGCGCTGGAGCGCCAGCTCGATCGCCAACGGGCTGCCCGTCGCCGCCGCCGGCCGCTCGATCAGGGCCAGCAGCGGTTGCGCCCACGGCGCCTGCTCCACCCGCTCGGCCGGCTCCATCCGCTCGGCCGGCTCCACCTGCTCGGCTCGCTCCACCTGCTCGGCCCGCTCCACCTGCTCGGCCGGCTCCACCTGCTCGGCCGGCTCCACCCTCTCCACCGGGCGTGTGGCCGGCGCCGGCGTGGCGGCGACCGGCGCCTGGGTGCGGCCGCTCACCGGACCGCGACCCCTCGGCACCAGCCCCCGACTGCGCGCGGCGGTGATCACCAGCGCCGCCACGTGCTTGCAGTTGTGGCCGACCGGGCAGGTGCACTCCCCGTCCTGGAACACCTGGGCCCCGTCGCGGTCCGGCTCAAAATAGGCGGAGGTGCTGTAGAGCTGCCCCTGGCCGAGCACCGAGCCGCTCAGCATCCCCTCCTCGGCATCCCACTCCAGCGCCAGCACCCGGTTGCCGCGCGCGTAGCGCCGCCCACGCTCAAGGGAGCGGGCGCCGACCGCCGCCTCGAGCTCTGAGAGCTCGAGCTCCTGCAGGTCTCGCACCGCGGTGACCATCGGCCCGACCATAGGCGCGGGAGCGGACGGAAACCGGATGGGCGCTGACGGTTGACGCTGGCGTCCGCACCCGCCTACGCGGCCGCCAGGAAGCGGCCAAACCGCAGCTCCAGCCGCTCAGGGTCGGGGCGCTCGTCGGCTCGCCGCGGCTGGAGGATGGCGGCGCCGTGAAAGCCCTGCAAACCGCCGCGCAGCATCGGCCCGTCATGCTCATCGAGCAGCCGCCGCGCGATGTGCACAACCCCTTCGGGATCGATCCCCATGAGGTTTCGGTCGTAGGCGAGGTGATGGATCGCGCACAGCGAGATCCCGTTCACGACGGTGGCCGCTCCCAGAGGTTCGCGGTCATCGACGATGTGCGCCGCCTGAAGCAGCGACGCCTCGCGTAGCCGGCACACCGCGCAGCGGGTGGAGTAAGCCCGCAGCACGGCGGCCCGAAACCGATGCTGGTGCAGGCGCACGAGTGCCTCGTGCGTCGCGTAGCGCCTCACATCCGGATCCGAGACCGGACCGGCCTCGGTCGTGTCGGCCAGCGGGAGACCCGCCTCGAGCTCCACCAGGCGACGGTCGCGCTGCACAGCCATGACGAACACGGGCGCGATGACCGCGCACTGGCCGCGATCGATCCCGCGAAAGTAGATGAGCGGCACCGCCAGCTCGTATGCCGCGACCAGCGCTCGGTTGTCGGCCTCGGCCTGTCGCGCGGCGGCCGGTGAGCCCGCCTGCGGATCGCGGAAGCGATAGGTGAACCGACCGGTGGCCTCGTCGAACTCGTCCTCGTAGGGAGGCGGCCGCCCGACCCTGGGCGCCGCCGTGAACAGCGTCAGGGCAGCCGGACCTGACATCTCCCTCGGGCGAAAGATGCCGCTGTAGAAGGATCCGAAGCTCACCCGCCGGCCAGCGAACATGAATCCCTCGCGCAGCGCGCTCACCGGGATGAGATCGTCGTAGCGCCGCTGCAGCCTCCGCACGTGCGCCAGGGCGACCCGTCGAAGCTCGATGTCACGGATGTCCGCCAACGGCGGAAGTCTCCTGAGGACGCGGCTCGATGGCAAGCGCCGTCGCGGATTCGTCCGCCCGCCTCGGGCACCCCCCAGCACCTGCTGCCCCACTCAAAGCCGTGCGGCTCGAAGTGAAGCGTCCGCGCCTTGCCAGCGACCGAGCCGCCTCACACAAACGGCTCCCCAGGCAGACCGGGGGCGTCCCGTCCCGCCACCCAGCGCAGCACGCTCGCCCCCACGTCCGCCAGCAGCCCGTCGTGGCGGTGCCCGTCGCAGGAGGGCCAGACGGCCAAAAGCGGCGCGTACTCGCGGGTGTGGTCGGTGTGCGGGGCCAGCGGATCGACGCCGTGGTCGGCGGTCAGGATGAGCAGGTCCTCGTCGCCGAGCAGCGCCGTCCACTGCGCCACCGCCTGGTCGATCTCCCGCAGCGCGCGGTAAAAGCCCTCCACGTCGTGCCGGTGTCCGTACACCTGGTCGGTCTCGACCAGGTTGACGAAGATCAGGCCGGTCTCGACCTCGCGCAGAAGGCGGGTGGTCTGCGCGATTCCGGCGGCGTTGCTCGCGCCCGGGTGCTTGACGTCGACCCCCACGCCCGCGAACAGGTCGTGAATCTTGCCCACGCCGTGCACGACCGCCCCCGCCTCCTGGAGCTCCTCGAGATAGGAGCGCCCGGGCGGGAGCAGCGAGTAGTCGCGCCGCCCCTCGGTCCGCCGGAAGGCGCCCGGCTTCCCGGTGAACGGCCGCGCGATCACCCGCCCGACGGCGTGCTCGCCGGTCATCACCTCGCGCGCCGCGCGGCACGCCGCGTGCAGGTCGGCCTCGGCGAGCACGTCGACGTGGGCTGCGATCTGCAGCACCGAGTCGGCGGAGGTGTAGAGGATCGCCTCCCCCGTCCTCAGGTGGTGGGCGCCGAAGGCCTCGATCACCTCGGTGCCGCTGAACGGTCGGTTGCAGCAGAAGCTCAGCCCGGTCGCCTCCGAGAGCCGGCGCATCACCTCGGGAGGAAACCCGTGCGGGTAGGTCGGCAGCGGACGCGCCGGAACCACGCCCATCAGCTCCCAGTGGCCGGTGGTCGACTCCTTGCCTGGACCCAGCGGCCTGAGCCGCCCGTGCACGGCGGGCGAGGAGGACGGCTCCACCCCGCGCAGGGCGAGGATCGAGCCGAGCCCGAGGCGCCCGAGCGTCGGCAACCGCAGCCCCCCGGCGGCCTCGGCCAGGTGCCCGAGCGTGTTTGACCCGGCGTCGCCGTAGGCGGCCGCGTCGGGCAGCTCGCCCACCCCGCAGGCGTCCAGGACGATGACCGCCGCCCTACGCACGGATCCCCCAGCGCGCGGACGCCACGGAAGCGTTCATCATGGCCACCGGCCGCGCCCCCCAACGCCACGGATCCCCCCGCGCACGGACCCCACGACCGCGCCGCCGAGGCGCACCTCGGCGATCGACTCCTCGCCGGTGAGGGGCAGGGTTTTCATTGATGAAGGCAACGTTAGGACTTGTTGCCCGGCGTCCGGGTTCTTCTCTAAGGTTGCGCGATCCGTACTGGGACGAAAGGAGACGCTGTGACTGGGAGTAGGAGGTTGCGGGGGCTGGGAGTTCTGGGCGCCGTCGTGCTGGGGCTCGCGCTCGCCGCCTGCGGGAGCAGCAGCAAGAGCAGCAGCTCCGCGGCCAGCGGCGGCAGCTCGTCCACCGCCACCTCCTCCGGCTCCTCGAGCGGCGGCGGCTTCGGCGTCGGGCTGGTCACCGACATCGGGGGGCTGAACGACCACGGCTTCAACCACCTCTCCTACGAGGGCCTGCTGCAGGCCGAGCAGCAGCTGGGCGTGAAGGGCACCGTGCTGCAGTCCACCTCCGGGGCCGACTACATCCCGAATCTGACCCGGCTGGCCGCGGCCGGGGACAAGCTGGTTATCGCGGTCGGCTTCCTGATGGCCTCGCCGCTGCAGCAGGTGGCGCTCAAGTATCCGAACACGCACTTTGCGATCGTCGACAGCCCCGGCGGCACGGCTCCGGACACGGCCAAGAACATCGAGGGGATCGACTTCGCCGAGCAGCAGGCCGGCTATCCGGCGGGATACCTGGCCGGGCTCTACCTGAAGGCGCACCACTACACCACCGCCTCCAGCGTCGGCGGCCAGAGCATCCCGCCGGTGAACCTGTACATCGCCGGCTTCCAGGCCGGGGTGAAGGCCGCCGACCCATCCGCCAAGCTGCTGAACGCCTACTCGCAGAACTTCACCGACGAGTCCTCGTGCAAGGAGCTGGCCCTCAACCAGATCAACGCCGGCTCCAAGGTCGTCTTCCAGGTGGCCGGCGCCTGCGGGCTGGGGGTGATCTCGGCGGGCGTGCAGACGCACACCCAGGTGATCGGGGTCGACGCCGATCAGTCCTACCTGGCCCCGAGCCTCGTCCTCACCTCGGCCGAGAAGATGGTCAACACCGGGGTGTTCACGGCGATCAAGGACCTGAAGGCCGGCCAGTTCTCGAGCAACCTGCAGGAGAACATCTCCAACGGCGGGGTCGGGATCGGCAAGATCGATGCCGCCGGGGCGCCGTTCACCGCGCAGGTGGACAAGGTGATCGCGGAGTTGAAGGCGGGCAAGATCACTCCTCCCACGACGCTGCTGGTCCCGTAGCCGGCGCCTGAGCCCGGCGGTGTCGAGCACGCAGCCAGCTGGTTCGGGGCCCGGCCCTCCGACGCTCGAGCTGAGGGGAATCACCAAGAGGTTCGGCTCGGTGGTGGCCAACGACCGGGTCGACCTCGACGTGCTGGCCGGGGAGGTCCACGCGCTGCTGGGCGAGAACGGTGCCGGGAAGTCGACGCTGATGTCGGTCCTCTACGGCCTCTACACCCCCGACGAGGGGGAGATCCGGATCGACGGCCGGCCGGTCGAGATCGGCTCGCCATCGGCCGCGATCGAGCTGGGGATCGGCATGGTGCACCAGCACTTCATGCTGGTGCCGGTGATGACCGTGGCCGAGAACATCGTGCTCGGCCAGGAGCCGAGCCGCAGGGGGATCCTGGATTTGAGGACGGCACGGGCCCGCGTGCGCGAGCTCTCCGAGCGCTACGGGCTGGCCGTCGATCCCGACGCGGTGATCGAGGACATCACGGTCGGCGCCCAGCAGCGCGTCGAGATCCTCAAGGCGCTGTATCGCAACGCGCGGATCCTCGTGCTCGACGAGCCGACGGCCGTCCTGACCGCCCAGGAGGTGCGGGAGCTCACCGGCGTGCTCAGCCGCCTCAAGCAGGACGGACGCGCGATCGTGTTCATCAGCCACAAGCTCGGCGAGGTGCTCGAGGTGGCCAACCGGATCACCGTGCTCAGGCGCGGCCGGAAGGTGGGCACGGTCCCGCGTCAGGGCGCCACCGAGGCGAGCCTCGCCCGCCTGGTGGTCGGGCGCGACGTGATGCTCTCGGTCGACAGGGCCCCCGCCCGTCCCCAGCAGCCGCTGCTCGAGGTGCGCGATCTGCACGTGCGCGACGAGCGCGGCGTCGAGAGGGTCCGCGGGCTCTCGCTCACCGTGCGCGCGGGGGAGATCGTGGCGCTGGCCGGCGTCGACGGGAACGGCCAGCAGGAGCTCGTCGCCGCGATCACCGGGATGCGCGCGCCCGACGCCGGCGCGGTGGCCGTCGACGGCCGGGACATCGCCGGCCAGGGCGTGCTGGCGGCGACCGAGGCCGGGGTGGCCCACATCGCCGAGGATCGTCAGGCGCGTGGGCTGGTGCTCCCGTTCACGCTGGCCGAGAACCTGGCGCTGCGCGAGTATCGCTCCCCGAGCCTCAGCGCCCGCGGCTGGCTGCGCCTCGGCCGGATGAGGGAGCGGGCCGAGCGGCTGCTGGCCGAGTACGACGTCCGCGGCGGGGGTCCGGAGACGTACGCCGCCGCCCTCTCGGGCGGCAACCAGCAGAAGGTCGCGGTGGCCCGGGAGATGGCCTCCAACCCCAAGGTGCTGATCGCCCACCAGCCCACCCGGGGGCTGGACGTGGGCGCGATCGAGTTCGTGCACCGCCGGCTGATCGCCGAACGTGACCGGGGTTGCGCGGTGCTCCTGGTGTCGCTCGAGTACGAGGAGGTGCGGGCGCTCGCCGACCGGATCCTGGTGATCTACGAGGGTGAGATCGTCGGCGAGTTCGCCCCCGATGCCAGCGAGGAGGAGCTTGGATTCGCGATGACGGGCGGCGGGCGCAGGCCAGCCGAGGTGGCTTCGTGAGACGAGCTCAACCGCCCCGACGAGCCAAGATGTGCCATGAGCCTGCTTGAGGAGGAGCTCCAGGCCGAGACCCAGGAGAGCGACGGCGCGGCGGCGCGATCGCCGGCGGCGCTGACCGCCTTCCGGCGCGGGTTCAGCGGCCTGGCGGTTCCCGTCCTGACCGCCGTGATCGCGTTCATCGCCGGCGGGCTGGTCGTGCTCGCCACCGGGCACAACCCGCTGTCGGCCTACTCGTCGATCTTCAACGGGACGGGCCTCAACTGGCTGTTCCCGTGGGTGGGCGGCGCCGAGCGCGCGACCGCGGCCGGAAACCTCCAGCAGACGCTGCTCGCCGCCACGCCCCTGGTGCTGGTGGGGCTAGCGGTGTCGTTCGCGTTCCGCGCCGGGCTGTTCAACATCGGGGGCCAGGGCCAGTACACGGTCGGGGCGATCGTCGCCGTATGGGTGGGGTCCTCGTTCCACACGATGCCGGCGGTGCCGCACATCGTGTTCGCGATCGTCGCCGCCGCGCTGGCCGGCGGCGCCTGGGCGGGCATCGCGGTGGTGCTGAAGGCGGCGACCGGGGCCAACGAGGTGATCTCGACGATCATGCTCAACTGGGTGGCGATCTGGCTCGGCGTCTACTGCTTCCAGCTCGGGGGTCCCCTGCACAACCCGCACATGCCCTCGACGCCGGTCTCCAACAACGTTGTCGCGAGCGCCAAGCTGCCGGTCTTCTGGGGCAGCTCCACGCTGCAGGGGCTCGACGTGGGGATCTTCATCTCGCTCGCCCTGGCGGTGGCCTACGCCGTGGTGATCAAGCGCACGCGGCTCGGCTACGAGGCGCGCGCGGTCGGCTTCAACCCGGAGGCGGCCCGCTACGCGGGGATGAACGTGGGCCGCACCTGGATCCGGGTGATGGTGATCTGCGGCGCGTTCGCGGGCGTGGCGGCCGCGCTCGACATCCTGGGCTGGGAGTTCAACCTGTTCACGAACGTCATCCAGACCTCGCAGATCGGCTTCTACGGGATCGCCGTGGCGCTCCTCGGCCGCAACACCGCCAGCGGCAACGTGGCCGCCGCGGTGCTGTTCGGGGCGCTGCTCACCGGCACCTCGAACCGCAACATCAACCTGAGCATCGACCCGACGCTGGTCCAGTACCTGACCTTCATGATCGAGGGGATCATCATCCTGCTGGTTTCCACCGACATGATCACGCTGCGGCTGCTGAAGGGCGGCCGCCGGATCGCGGTGGCGTTCGGGCGCCGGCGCCCCGGCGGCGCGGGCACCGGAGGGAGCGGCGGCGCGGGCACCGGAGGGAGCGGCGGCGCGTGAGCGTCGGCTCGATCGCGGTGGCGCCCCGGCGCGTGGCCTCGCCCAGATGGCTGGGCGTCGGCGGCCTGATGCTGGGCGCATTGGCCTGGGTGATCACGGTCCCGCCGTTCGGGGTCCGCGGCATGGTGCCGTCGGTGGTGCTCGCGGCGCTGGGCGCCGGCGCCGGCGCGCTGGCGGCCGCCCGGGGGGAGCGCAAGCTCGGTCTGGAGGCGATCCTTTTGGCCGCGGTCGCGGTCGCCGGCGCGGCCGCCTCGGCAAACTCCTCGGCGGCCACGCTGCGCTCGGTGTTCACCTGGTCGGCGCTGGTCGCGGCGACCCTCCGCTACGCGACGCCGTTGATCTTCGGCGCGCTCGGGGGCGTGATCTCCGAGCGCAGCGGGGTGATCAACGTCGGGCTGGAGGGGGAGATGCTGATGGGCTGCTTCTGGGGCATCTACGGCGCCGACCTGCTGCACTCCTGGGTCTGGGGCCTGCTGGTGGCGATGCTCGCCGGCGCGCTGCTGGGGGTGATCCACGCCTTCTTCTCGGTCCACCTGCGCGCCGATCAGATCGTGGCCGGCTTCGGCATCAACTTCCTCGCGCTGGGGATCACCGGCTACTTCCTCGAGTACCACTACGGCCCCAACGGCACACCGCTGAACATCTCGATGGTCCCCAACGTGAAGCTCCCGATCCAGCACGTCGGGTTCTTCGGGACGGCGTTCGGCGACGCCAACCTGATGACCTGGATAGCCGTGGCGCTGGTTCCGGCCATGACCTTCTTCCTGTTCCGCACCCGCGGCGGGCTGCGCCTGCGGTCGGTGGGCGAGAAGCCGCGCGCCGCCGACACCGTGGGCGTGTCGGTGGTGCGGATCCGCTACGGCGCCTCGATCGCCTCCGGACTGCTGGCGGCGCTCGGCGGGGCCTACCTGTCGGTGGGGTTCGTTGGCTCGTTCAGCAACGACATGACCAACGGCCGCGGGTTCATCGCGCTGGCGGCGATGATCTTCGGCAAGTGGAAGCCGTGGGGCGCGCTGTGGGCCTGCCTGCTGTTCGGATTCGGAAGCGCCATGTCCGATCGGGTGTCCGGCGTCAACCCCACTCTGGGGACGCTGTTTGAGGCGCTGCCGTACATCCTCACCCTGGTCGCGGTCGCGGGGCTGGTCGGCCGCTCCCGCGCCCCCGCCGCGGACGGCATCCCGTACGTGAGGGAGTAGCCAAGGCCCATGGCGGTAGCGCGGCTAGCCCTGACCAGCTTCGCCGACGGCGAGGTGCGCCTGAGCGATGAGGTCGAGCTCTATCAGCGGACCTACACGACGCTGCTGCGCTCCAGCGGCGAGACCCAGCTGCGTGTGCTCGAGCCCTCCCACCGGGCGATGGGCTCGAGCCTGCACCCGCTGGCGGCCAGCGAGGAGCTCGATCTGGGGGCGTTCCTGTACGCGGTCCGACGGCTGCCCGACGGGATCGTCGGCGCCCACCTGGTGGTCATGGCCCAGGACGTCGAGGGGCTGCGCGCCGGCGGATTCCCGGTCCAGGAGTGGCGGGAGGCCGAGGCGCCGGCCCGGCGCCGGCGCTGGTATGACGGCGGCCGGGGCACGCTGGCGGTACTGCTGGCCAGCGCCTCGGATGTCGATGACCTGGTGCCGACGCTGGTTGCCTTCCAGATCGAGTGGAACAAGATCCGCGTCCGCCAGCGCGCCGCCGGATGGCCGCAGGGCGGCGAGGTGGCCGCCGAGGAGTGCGCGCGCGAGCTCGGCGGCAGCGTCGAGGACTGGCTGCGGCTGCGCAGCGCCTGGGGCGAGCGCTTCGCCGAGCGCATGGAGCTGATCGCCGAGCGGCGGATGGCCCTGCGGGTTCGGATGCTGGGCGGCACCCACACCGGCTACGCCCGGCTCACCCGCCACTGGTGGGCCCCGGTGAGCGCCGCGCTGGGCGCCGAGGAGCCCACCGAGCGCCCGCTCTACTTCGTCTCCTCCAACACCCACAGCCTGGCCAACATCGTCACCGGAATCGCCCGCGAGCGCGAGCCCGAGCTGGTCGCCTTCGTCGAGCAGCTCGACGAGGGGGACATCCTGCGCCAGGAGCTCGAGCGCTTCCGCCAGGGCCGCACCGAGGGCTCGTGGGAGAACTTTCTGTACTTCGTGGCGCGGCTGTACTTCGAGGCCCACGGCGAGGCGGGCATGGCCGAGCGCCGCGCCGCCGAGCAGGCCAAGGGCGTCTCTCATCTGCGCAGCAGGACCGCGCTGCGGGTGCCCGCCCAGGTCATCCCGCTTGCCGCGCTCGACGCCGGGGCGCTCGATCCCCGGCTCGGCGAGGTGGACGCCGACGCGCTGGCCGCCAGCCAAGCCGTGATCGTCAACATCGACTATCCCCTGGGCGTGGCCGCCTACAACATCCTGCGCGAGGTGGCGGTCGACCGCTCGAGCCTGCGCGGCGTCTACATCCTCGGCAAGGCGGCGACGCTCAACGCCGACGTGGGCGATGTGATGATCTCAAGCGTCGTCCACGACGAGCACACGCGCTCGACCTACTGGCTGGACAACGCCTTCAGCGTCGACGATCTGGCCGGCGACCTGCGCTTCGGCACCGGCCTGGACAACCAGCGGGCGGTCACGGTCAAGAGCACCTTCCTGCAGAACCGCTCCTACCTGGAGTTCTACTACCGGGAGGCGTTCACGGTGGTGGAGATGGAGGCCGGCCCCTACTGCGCCGCCGTCTATGAGATCGCCGACGCCGACCGGCACCCGGTCGGCGAGGCGGTCAACTTCTCCAAGCTGCCGATCGATCTGGGGATCATCCACTACGCCTCCGACACGCCGTACACCCAAGCCCGCACGCTCGGTGCCCAGGGGCTCAGCTACTACGGGATGGACTCCACCTACGCCTCCTCGCTGGCGATCCTGCGGCGGATCCTGCGCCTGGAGGGCGCGCTCGCCTAGCGTCGCCCCGCGCCGGAGAGCCCGCTCACTCCCGACTCCGCCGGCCGCGGCCGGGCGTCTTCTGGCCGCTCGTAGCTAGGCCCCCACCGGATGCCAGGCGGTCTTGAGCTCGCTGACCGCCTCAAGCCGCTCGAGGGCATCGGCCACCGCCTGCTCATAGGTCTCCGCGCACCGGCCGTGGCGGACGCGCTTGATCGTCTCGGCGGCCAGCCGGTCGAGCTCGCCCGCCAGCTCCCGGTCGCCGGCGGCGTCGACGATCGCGTTCAGATCGCGGTGGGCGGCGAGCGCCATCGACAGCTCGACGCGGCGCCCGGACAGGAGGTTCACCACGCCGGCGGGGAGATCGGAGACGGCCAGCACCTCGGCCAGGTCAAGCCCGGGCACCGGGTCGGACTCCGATAGGACGGCGACCGCGACGTTGCCGGCCGCGAGCACGGGTGCAAGCTCGGCCACCAGCCCGAGCAGCGGCGGCGCGTCGGGGGCCACCACGCCGACCACGCCCGTCGGCTCGGGCAGCGAGAAGGACAGAAACGGCGCCGCCACCGGGTTGACCCCGCCGAGCACCGGCTGCAGCTTGTCGGTCCAGCCGGCGTAGTGCAGGAGCACGTCGACCGAGGCGGCAAGCTCCTGGCGCCCCACGTCCAGCCCCTCCCCCCTGGCCTCCAGCGCCTCGGCCGCCCGGTACAGGATCTGGCCGCGGTTGTAGGCCGTGCGCGCCGCCCACGGAGCGGCGGCCTGGCGGGCGGCGGCGAGCGCATCCCGGACGTCCTTGCGGCTGGCGCGGGGGACGTTCACCGTGCGCCCGTCGGCGGTCGGCGCGCGGTCATAGCGGCCGGATTCCGAGCGCACGAACGCCCCGCCGATCCACAGCTTGTGGGTCTTGCGGACCTCCAGCCGGGAGGAGCTCACCGGCGCGCCTCCGGCCAGCTCACCGCACGATCCTCGACCTCCGGCCGGCTCACCGCACGATCCTCAGGTACGGCCGCAGGCCCGCCGGCCCGCCCTCGCGTCCGAAGCCGGACTCCTTGTAGCCGCCGAACGCCGCCGTCGGGTCGAAGTGGTTGTAGGTGTTCTGCCAGACCACCCCGGCCTGCAGCGCGCGCGCCACCTCGAACGCCTTGGCCCCCTTGTCGGTCCAGATCCCGGCCGCCAGCCCGTAGCGCGAGTTGTTGGCCTTCTCGATCGCCTCCGCCTGGGTGCGGAAGCTGAGCACCGAGACCACCGGCCCGAAGATCTCCTCCACCGCGATCCGGTGGGCGGGCGAGACCTCGGTGAACAGCGTGGGGGCGAACCAGTAGCCGCGCTCGGGCAGCTCGCAGGCGATCGTTCGCCGCCTGGCCCCCTCGGCCTCGCCGGCGGCGACCAGTGCCTCGATCCGCTGAAGCTGGGCGGCCGAGTTGATCGCACCCACGTCGGTGTTCTTGTCGAGCGGGTCGCCGACCCGCAGCCGCCCCATCCGCCGCCACAGCCTGTCGACCACCTCCTCACGGACGCTCTCCTGGATCAGCAGCCGCGAGCCGGCGCAGCACACGTGGCCCTGGTTGAAGAAGATCCCGTTGACGATCCCCTCCACCGCCTGGTCCAGGGCGGCGTCCTCGAAGACGATGTTGGCGGACTTGCCCCCCAGCTCGAGCGTCAGCCCCACCCGGCGGCCGGCCAGCGCCGCCTGGATCTCGCGGCCCACCGCGGTCGAGCCGGTGAAGGCGATCTTGTCCACGCCGGGTGCGCGCACCAGCGCGGCACCGGCGTTCCCGTCGCCGGGCAGGATCGCCACCACGCCCGGCGGCAGCTCCGCCTCCTGGCAGATCTCAGCCAAAAGCAGCGCGGTCAGCGGCGTGGTCGGCGCCGGCTTGAGAATCGCCGTGTTGCCGCAGGCCAGCGCCGGCGCGAGCTTCCAGGCCGCCATCAGCAGCGGGAAGTTCCAGGGCACGATCTGCCCCACCACGCCCAGGGGCGCCACCTCGCGCGCCTGCACCCCGTGGCGGAGCTTGTCCGCCCAGCCCGCGTAGTGGAAGAAGTGCGCCGCGGCGAGCGGGATGTCGACGTCGCGCGATTCGCGCAGCGGCTTGCCGCCGTCGAGCGTCTCGACCACCGCCAGCTCGCGGGCGCGCTCCTGGATCAGCCGCGCGATCCGGAACAGAAACTTGCCCCGCTCAAGCCCGGGCAGCGCCGCCCAGGCCGGCTGCGCCGCCCGCGCCCGCTCGACGGCGAGCGCGACGTCGGCGGGTCCCGCCCAGCCCACCTCGGCGATCGGCTCCTCGCTGGCCGGGTTGATCGTGGGCAGGTAGCGGCCCTCGACCGGGTCGCGGAACTCGCCGTCGAGGAACAGGCCGTAGCGGTCGCGGAGACGCAGGTGGTCGACCGCCTCCGGGGCGGGAGCGTAATCCCACACCAGGCTGGTGCGCGTCCCGGCGCTCATTCGCGCGAGAAGTCCTCGGGTCGGCCGTAGCGGCCGGTCTTGGTCCTGGCGTACTGCATGAGCAGGTCGTTGAGCACGGAGGACGCCCCGATCCGGAGACGGTCGGCGGTCAGCCATTCGTCGCCCAGCGTCTCCTTGACCAGCACGAGACGGTGAAGCGCCGCGCGGGCGCTCGAGATCCCGCCCGCCGCCTTGAAGCCGACGATCCGCCCGCTGCGCTCGGCGTAATCGCGGATCGCCTCGAGCATCACCAGGCACACGCCGGGGGTGGCGCCGGCGCCGGCCTTCCCGGTTGAGGTCTTGATGAAGTCGGCGCCCGCCTCCATGGCCAGCATCGACGCGTGGCGGACGTGGTCGTAGGATCCGAGCTCGGCCGTCTCGAGAATCACCTTCAGGCGGGCCTCGCCGCAGCGCTCCTTGACGGCGGCGATCTCGCGCTGGACGCGGGCGTCGTCGCCGGCCAGAAACGCCTCGCGGGAGATCACCATGTCGATCTCCTCCGCGCCGGCGGCGAGGGCGTCCTCGGTGTCGGCGAGCTTGGCCTCCAGCGACACCTGCCCGGCGGGAAACCCGGCGGCCACCGACGCGGTCCTGACCCCGGTTCCGTGCAGAGCCTCCCGGGCCACGGAGACCAGCGCGGGATAGACGCAGACCGCCGCCACCGACGGGATCTCCGGCATCGTCGGCGCCGGGCACACCGCCTTGGCGCACAGGTGCCTGACCTTTCCGGCGGTGTCGGCGCCCTCGAGCGTGGTCAGGTCGAGCATCGAGATGGCCAGGCGGATCCCCTGCTGCTTGGCCGTCGTCTTGATCGAGCGCTTGCCCAGCTGGGCGGCACGCTCCTCCACCCCGACCCGATCCACATGCGGCAGACGCCGGATCACCGGGCGAGGGTACTACGCCCCACGGTCGGGTCGTACGAGCAGCCGGTCGGCCGGCTCCGGGGTGCGGGGGGCTCTTGAAGGCGGTGGCCGCCGCCCACACGGTCGGCTCGGCCGGCTCCGGGTGCGGTGGGGCTCTCAGGCGCCTGCGAGCACTCCGGCCGGCGGGCGCGGGACGCAGGGGTGCTCAGGCGGTGCCGAACACCCGGTCGCCGGCGTCGCCCAGACCGGGCCGGATGTAGGCGTTCTCGTCGAGCTCGCGGTCGATCGCTGCGGTCCAGATCGGGACGTCGGGGTGCGCGGCCGCCACCGCCTCGATCCCCTCCGGCGCCGCCACCAGGCAGACGAGCTCGACCTGTCTGGCCTGCGCGTCCCGCAGATGTTGCAGCGCGCGCACCGCGCTTCCGCCGGTGGCCAGCATCGGGTCAAGCACGTACACCCGCGCCTCGGGAAGCCCGGGCGGCAGCCGCTCGTAGTAGTGGACGGGCACGTGCTCCTGCTCGTCGCGGTAGATCCCCACGTGGCCGACGCGGGCATCGGGGAGCAGACGCAGGAAGCCCTCGACCATCCCCAGTCCGGCCCGCAGGACCGGGACCACGGTCACCTCCTCACGCAGACGCCGCCCGCGCGTGGCCTCGAGCGGCGTCTGGATCTCCACCTCGGTCATCGGCAGCTCCCGCGCCACCTCGACGGCCATGATCGCGGCAGCCTCAAACAGCGCCTGGCGGAACTGCCCGTGCGTGGTGCGGCGATCGCGCAGCACCGAGAGCCGATCCGCCAGCACCGCGTGCTCGACCAGCTTCACCCTTGAGGCCACCGGCGCGACTCTATAGCCCGGCGCGGCCGGGGGGGGATCGCCGCGGTTGGCCGGGGGATCGCCGCCCGCGCGAGGGGGATCGCCGCCCGCGCGAGGGGGATCGCCGCCCGCGCGAGGGGGATCGCCGCCCGCGCGAGGGGGATCGCCGCCCGCGCGAGGGGGATCGCCGCCCGCGCGAGGGGGATCGCCGCCCGCGACCAGGCGCGCCTGGGGCGCACATCCGGCGCTATAGACTCGCCCACCCGTGGCGCTCCTGAACGTCGAGCTGAAGGCCCGCGACCCGCGACCGCAGGAGACGCTGGCCCGCTGCCGGGCGCTCGGCGCCGAGGACCATGGGCTCCTCATCCAGCGCGACACCTACTTCCCCGCCCGCCGCGGGCGCCTGAAGCTCCGCCAGGAGCGCGGCCGCGGCGGCGAGCTGATCGCCTACGGGCGACCCGACCAGCTCGACCCGGCCGAGAGCACGTTCGTCCGCGCCCCGATCGCGGAGCTGGCCCCGGTGGCCGAGGCGCTCGACTACGCGTTCGGCCCTCCCACGGTGGTGGTGTCCAAGCGCCGGCGGCTGCTCATCTGGCAGGGGGTGCGGATCCACCTGGACGAGGTCGACGAGCTGGGGACGTTTTTGGAGTTCGAGGCGCCGGTCGAGCCGGGCTCGGGCGAGGCGGCGATCGCCGCCGCCCACCGGAAGCTGGCGCGGCTGCGCGCCGAGCTCGGGGTCGAGGACTGCGCGCTGATCTCCGGCGGCTACTGCGATCTGCTGCTCGACGTCCCCCAGGCGCTCCTGCGCGCGGCCGAGGCGGCGATGCGCAACGCCTACGCGCCCTACTCGGAGTTTCGGGTCGGCGCCGCGGTGCGCGCGCCGAGCGGCGCGATCTACGCCGGCGCCAACGTCGAGAACGCGGCCTACCCCCAGAGTCAGTGCGCCGAGGCCTCCGCGCTCGGCGCGCTGGTGGCCGCCGGGGAGTCGTCGATCACCGCCGCGGCGGTGGTGGCCGAGCGCGTCGAGCACTGCCAGCCCTGCGGCGGCTGCCGTCAGCGCCTGGCCGAGTTCGGCTCCCCGGAGACGCCGGTGTACCTGGGACGGCCGGGGGACACGCCGCGCACGCTGACCTTGGCCCAGCTGCTGCCGGAGAGCTTCGGAGCCGGGGCGCTGGGGGCGTGAACGCGGCCGCCGCCGTGCTCGCCAGCCGCTCGCCCGCCCCGCCGCGGGTGGGGATCGTGCTCGGCTCGGGGCTGGGGGCGGTGGCCGAGGCGGTGGAGGACCCGGTGGTGGTCGGCTACGCGGAGCTGCCGGGGTTCCCAAGCCCGGGCGTCGCCGGCCACGCCGGCCGGGCGGTGCTGGGGCGCCTGGCGGGGGTGCCGGTGGCGGTGCTGCAGGGTCGCGCCCATCTCTACGAGGGTGGGAGCCCCGAGGCGCTGCGCACGCCGGTCCGGGCGCTCCGCGGCGCCGGCGCGCAGATCCTCGTGCTGACCAACGCGGCCGGGTCGCTGCGCGGCGACCTCGGCCCGGGGAGCCTGATGGCGATCAGCGACCACATCAACCTCACCGGGGTGAACCTGCTCGTTGGCCCCAACGACGAGACGCTCGGCCCGCGGTTTCCGTCGCTGCGCCACGCCTACGACCCCGCCCTGCTGGCCGAGCTGCGGGCGGCGGCGGCGGGCGCCGGCGTCAGACTGGCCGAGGGCGTCTACCTCGGGGTCAGCGGCCCGAGCTTCGAGACCGCGGCGGAGATCCGCGCCTACCGCATCCTCGGCGCCGACGCCGTCGGCATGTCCACCGTGCAGGAGACGATTCTCGCCCGCCACTGCGGGCTGCGGGTGGCCGCGGTGTCGGTGATCACCAACCTCGCCGAGGGCCTGGGCGAGGAGCCGCTCGGCCACGAGCAGACGCTGGCCGTCGCCGAGCGGGCGGCCGGCGAGCTCGCCCGCCTGCTGCTCGCCTTCCTCTCGCGGTTGAGCCATGCTGGTCGCTGAGCTGATCCGCCGCAAGCGCGACGGGGGCGAGCTCTCGGCCGAGGAGATCTCGCAGCTGGTGGCCGGGATCACCGACGGCAGCGTCAGCGACGCGCAGGTGGGCGCCCTGGCCATGGCCATCTTCCTGCGCGGGATGAGCGGCGCCGAGCGGGTCGCCCTGACCGGCGCCATGACCCACTCCGGCGAGCTGCTCGACTGGCGCGGGGCCCGCCTTGGCGGCCCGGTGCTCGACAAGCACTCGACCGGCGGCGTGGGCGACAAGGTGAGCCTGCTGCTGGCCCCGATCATCGCCGCCTGCGGCGGCTTCGTGCCGATGATCTCCGGCCGCGGCCTCGGCCACACCGGCGGCACCCTGGACAAGCTCGAGTCGATCCCCGGCTACGACGTGACCCCGGATCCCGACCGGCTGCGTGAGATCGTGGCGCGCGTCGGCTGCGCGATCGTCGGCCAGAGCGCCCGCCTGGCCCCCGCCGACCGACGGCTGTACGGCATCCGCGACGCCACCGGCACCGTCGACTCGATCCCCCTGATCGTCAGCTCGATCCTCTCCAAGAAGTTGGCCGCCGGGCTGGAGGCGCTGGTGATGGATGTCAAGGTGGGCTCGGGGGCGCAGTTTCGGGAGCTCGAGGAGGCCCGCGAGCTGGCGCGGGCGCTGATCGAGGTGGCGGTCGGCAACGGGATGCCGACGCACGCGCTGCTCACCGACATGAACCAGGTGCTGGGGCGCACGGCCGGCAACGCGCTCGAGGTCCGGGAGGCGATCGACCACCTGACGGGCGCCGCGCACGAGGAACGGCTGCTCGAGGTGACGCTCGCGCTGTGCGCCGAGCTGCTGGTCATGGGCGAGCTTCGGCCCGACCGCACGGCCGCCCGCGCCGCCGCGCTCGAGGCCCTGCGGAGCGGTGCCGCGGCCGAGCGCTTCGCGGCGATGGTCGCCGCGCTCGGCGGCCCGGCCGGGCTGCTCGAGGACCCCGACGCCCACCTGCCGGCCGCGCCCGTGGTCGCGCCCGCCGAGCCGGCCGAGGCCGGCGTGGTGCAGGCGATCGACGTCCGCGCCCTGGGGATCGCGGTGATCGACCTGGGCGGCGGCCGGGCGCGCGAGATCGACGCCGTCGAGCACAGCGTCGGGCTGAGCGAGGTGGCGGCCCTGGGCGAGCGGGTCGAGCCCGGCGGTCGGCCGTTGGCGCTCGTGCACGCCCGCGACCAGGACGCCGCCCGTCGGGCGATCGCTGCGGTCCGCGCCGCCTATCGGCTGGGCGACGCCGCACCCGAGAGGCCGCTGCCGGTGATCGAGCTGATCGGCGCTCGGAGCCCGGGCTAGTGGGGGCCAGCGGGCGCCCCGAACCCGCGTGATAGAACCTCCCGCCCGCATGTCGAGCGTTGGCGCCGCACCAATTCCCCCCGGCCTGGACACGCTGCCCAAGGCCGAGCTCCACGTGCACCTGGAGGGCACCGCCCCGCCCGAGCTGATCGCGCGGATCGCCGAGCGCAACGGGGTCTCGCTCCCGGAGGAGCTGCTGGGCGGCGACGGGCGCTTCCGCTACGCGGACTTTCTGGACTTCCTGCGCACCTATGACCTGGCGGCGAGCGTGATCCGGACCGCCGAGGACTACCGCGATATCACCTACGCGTACCTGTGCGACTGCGCTCGGGGCGGCGCCATCTACGTCGAGCTGACCGCCTCGCCCGACCACGCGGCGCTCGTCGGGCTGAGCGACCGGGAGCACCTGGAGGGGATCGCCCAGGGGATCGACGATGCCCGCTCCGACACCGGGATCGAAGGCCGGATCCTGCTCTCGGCGGTGCGGAACTTCGGCCTTCGCCAGGCGCTGCGCGTCGCCCGCTTCGCCGCGCAGAGACCCCATCCCTACGTGGTCGGCTTCTCGATGGCCGGTGACGAGGCCCGCTTTCCGGCCGCGGAGTTCGCCGAGCCGTACGCGATCGCCGCCAGCGCCGGGCTCGGCTGCACGATCCACGCCGGAGAGTGGCAGGGACCCGAGAGCGTCCGGGCCGCGCTCGAGCTTCCGGTCACCCGGATCGCGCACGGCGTGCGCGCGGTCGAGGATCCGCAGCTGATGGCCGAGCTGGCCGCGCGCGGGATCGTGCTCGAGTGCTGTCCGACCAGCAACGTCGCGCTCGGCGTCTACCCGAGCTACGAGGAGCACCCGCTGCCCCGCCTGCGCCAGGCGGGCGTGAGGCTGACGCTCGGCTCCGACGATCCGCCCTATTTCGGCGCCAGCCTGGCCGGCGAGTACGCGGTCTGTGCCGAGCGCCTCGGCTTCAGCGCCGAGGAGCTGCGCGAGATCACCCGCACCGCGATCGACGCCGCCTTCTGCGAGGAGCCGCTGAAGGCCAGGCTGCGGGCCCGTCTGTAGGGCCGCCCCGCGGTGGCCCCGGACGCATCAGTCGGGCGTGTTCTCATCGGAACCGCGGATTTGCGCCGGCGGGTGGCCGAGCTGGCGGCCGAGATCTCACGCGACTACCGGGACAAGGACGTGCTGCTGCTCGGGATCCTCAAGGGCGTCGTGCTGTTTCTCTCGGACCTGATGCGCGAGCTCGACATCCCGGTCGAGGTGGATTTCATGGCCATCTCCTCCTACGGCTCGGCCACCAAGTCCTCGGGTGTGGTGCGGATCCTCAAGGACCTCGACAAGCCGATCGCCGGCCGCCACGTGCTGATCGTCGAGGACATCGTCGACTCCGGCCTCACGCTGCGCTACCTGCTGGGGAGCCTGCGCGGACGCAACCCGCAGTCCTTGGAGGTGTGCGCGCTTCTCTCCAAGCGCCAGGCGCGGGTGGTGGACGTCCCGGTGAGGTACGTGGGGTTCGAGATCCCCAACGAGTTCGTGGTCGGCTACGGGCTCGACTATGCCGAGCGCTACCGCAGCCTCCCCTACGTGGCGACGCTGAGCATTCCGGGGTCGGGCGGTCCGCTCTGACTCCAGGAGAGGCCGAGCAGCCGTGACGGCCATCGCTCGCCGTTGAGCGCACTCGCAAGTTCCGTCGCCTCGTGGGAGGGGCGGGTCCGATCGTTTGCGGCAATGCTCGCACCGCAGCTTGGCCTGAGACCGCCGGGACTCGGTGAAGCACGGCGCACGCTCGGATGGGAAGGCAACCTATCGTCGATGGGATCTCTGGCGCCCGATGTGGGCCTCATCGGTGACCGCCGCGTCATCTGGCTTGACGCGAAGTACAAGGCCCACCTCGCGCTGCTGGCGCGTCGCGGATGTGCCGGCGTGTCGGAGTTGGTCCGCGACGCGCATCAGGGCGGATCTACATCAGGCCCTGGCGTGCGGACCACGCAGGCCGCACCATTACGGGCGCGAAACCGGCGGTTTGGGCTTCTGCTGTTCGTATGCACGCGTAGAACGCCAAGCCGGCCGGAGCAGCGCTGCGCATAAGATCGGCTTGCACCTACGAACAACGAGGAGTGGAATGAGCGATCCCCAGGTGAGGTTCCTGCTCAGCGAGCGCGAGATCCCGACCCACTGGATCAACCTGATGGCCGATCTGCCTGGCCCTCCGCCTCCGCCGCCCCTGAACCCCGGGACGCGGCAGCCGGCCGCCCCACAGGACCTCGCGGCAATCTTCCCGATGGCCCTGATCCAGCAGGAGGTGTCGAGCGAGCCGGAGATCGAGATCCCGGAGGCGGTCCGAGAGGCCTACCGACTGTGGCGTCCGACGCCGCTGCACCGCGCCCGGCGCCTGGAGCGCGAGCTCGATACCCCGGCGCACATCTACTACAAGTACGAGGGCGTCTCCCCCGCTGGCTCGCATAAGCCGAACACCGCCGTCGCCCAGGCCTACGAGAACGCACAGGCGGGGATCGCCAAGCTGACCACCGAGACCGGAGCCGGCCAGTGGGGTTCAGCGCTCGCGTTCGCCTGCCGGCTCTTCGGCCTTGAATGCGAGGTGTGGATGGTCGGGTCGAGCTATGACCAGAAGCCCCACCGCCGCTCAATGATGGAAACCTGGGGGGCCACCGTCCATCGCTCCCCCTCGGAGGTGACGAAGGCCGGGCGCTCTCAGCGTGAGCACGCCACCGGTTCGCTGGGGATTGCGATCTCCGAGGCGGTCGAGGTCGCCGTCAGCAGTGAGCGCGTCAACTACTCGCTGGGCTCGGTCCTCAATCACGTGCTGCTACACCAGACCGTGATCGGGCAGGAGGCGCTGGTGCAGATGGAGCTGGCCGGGGAGGAGCCCGACGTCGTGATCGCCTGCGTCGGCGGGGGCTCGAACTTCGGCGGGCTGGCGTTTCCTTTCCTGCGCCGCGTGCTGCGCGGCCAGGCACGCACGCGCTTCCTGGCCGCCGAGCCCGCCGCCTGTCCGACCCTCACCCGCGGCGTCTACGCCTACGACTTCGGCGACACGGCCGGCTTGACGCCGCTGATGCCGATGTACACCCTCGGTCACGGGTTCGTGCCGCCCCCGGTTCACGCCGGCGGTCTGCGCTACCACGGCGACTCGCCGCTGGTCTGCGGCCTGGTTCGGGCCGGACTCGTGCAGCCGCGCGCCTACAGGCAGAACGAGACGTTCGAGGCGGCGGTGCGCTTCGCCCGCAGCGAGGGGATCATCCCCGCGCCCGAGCCCGCACATGCGATCCGCGGGGTGATCGAGGAGGCAGAGGAGGCGCGCGAGGCGGGCGAGGAGCGGGTGATCCTGTTCGGCCTCTGCGGGCACGGGAACTTTGATCTGAGCGCGTACGACGCCTACCTCGCCGGCGAGCTCGAGGATCCGGAGTTCTCCGAAAGCGCTTTGCGGTCGGCGCTTGCGAACCTCCCGGAGGCGCCGGCGCTGACCTGAGAGCAACAAACCCACAGACGGCAATCGTCTAAGTGCGGCCCTCGAGGTCTCGCTCGGCCGGTGTTCCAGGGCCTTTGGGCTCCCAGCTCCTGGCCGGCCTGATAGCGGGGGCGGGATTCGAACCCGCGACCTTCGGGTTATGGGCCGGATTCGGGCGGTCCGGCTGGTACGGGTTGATGCCGGGAAATGCCCATGAATACAGGGGATTCGGCGCTTCGGCGGGTCGGCCGTGCTGGCCCGAAACCGGCCTGTTCGGCGCCGTTCGTTTGACAAACGTTTGACACGGGCGCATCCGTGGGACTCAGTTGAGCCCCTCGCCGCCGGCGGCCTACACAGTCGTTGGATCGGCGCGACTGAGGTTGAGCCGGGGCTGGCCGCGGGTCAAGGCAGCCACCATCGCGACCGATAAGATCTCTCAAACCTACAAGCGCTCTATACGTTACGGTAGCCACATGATCTATACTTCTGCGGGTCGCCTGTAGAGAAGCCGTCGATGAGCGTCCAAACACCGAGTCCGCCGCAGACAGCGTCAATTAAGGACGCCGCCGCGCGCCTAGGCGTGCACGAGAACACCATCCGTAACTGGATCGACCGGCAGATCCTGCGGTCCTATCGTCTGCCGAGCGGGCACCGGCGACTCTTGGCTGAAGAGGTCGAACGCCTGGAGCAGGAGATGTTCTCGGTTCCGAGGTCGTTCAACGAATTGCAGGGAGCGCAGAAAGCGCCCAAGCAGGCACGACGCCTCCAGCGTCCGCGCGGGCGACTTCCGTAAGCGCACCAGCGCAGTCGCGTCTGCTGGCAAACCTATAGTCGAGCGCGTGATCCTCGACCGCGCCAGCTACTACGAAGACCGTGCAGTCGAGCACACTGCGCAAGGCGACATCTACGCCGACCTGCCCTTCGTGTGGGCGACCGTTGCCCCGGGTTTCGAGCCACGGGGCGCACGCAAGCGTCCCAGCAGCGAGGAGGACGTGGCTATCTCCGCGCCTCTGACCGCGCCGGGCATCGTGTGCCACTACACGTGTGGGTTCATGGCGCAGCCGCCCGGCACGATCGGCTACGCGCACGACTACCGCTTGGTCGCGCCGATCTTCAGCTTGCGCGCGCTCAAGGCGATGGGGATGGGCAACAACGAGCTGAGGAAGATCCGCGACGGTGCCCACGTCCAGGGCTTCATGTATTTGCCGCAGACAGATGCATTGCGCCTCGACGAGCCGGCTGATGTAGATGAGGAATGGGATGGGCATGGCGCGGCGGTTCTGTATCGCCCCACAGCTGTCACCCAGCAGCTGCTCGACTCACGCGACCGCGTCGCGCGTCTCAGTGAGCCCGCCCAGCGGATTCTCATCGTGAGCCTGATCGCGGTCTTCTCGCCGAACGACTTCGACCCCTTCGATGAAGCGCTCGCTGCGCCCGACATGAGCGACAGCTGGGCGAGCCGCTGACAAGCTCGTGGCGCGAGGCGGCCACCAGCACGCCGTTCCCAGATGCCGCACGCAAGAAGAAGTCGTCCGAGCTGTCTGGTGGTTCCCTCGTTATGAACGGGCGATCTCGCCCCGGTCCGCGAGATATCCACCTGCCGTTACGCGCGGCAGGATGTCGCGCGTAACGGCAGGTCCTCGCGTCGCGCCGATAGGCGATCGAGGTCACCGGGGCGATCGCGCGCGACGCGATCCTCAGCCAGCTGGATGAGACCCGCGACCGCGCTCGCGCACGACCACTGGGGAACGTCCCCCACTCGGTGACAGCCTCTTGGCGTCGATCTAGGCCGCGAGCGCCTTGAGGCCGTCCACGCTGAGGGCAATGAGGTACTCGCCACCGCGCACCTTGACGAACTGCTGCAACGCCAGCTGGTGGTTTGCGGGCGCGAAGTTCACCACTCCAGTCCCATGGTGCTGGCCGATGATTGGGTCCGGTCCGTCGGCTGGGATCCCTGGTGTCGGTTGATAGCCGCCGACCGGAGGCGTGGGACCGTGAGGGAAGTTGGCATCGTTGCACCAGACACGCTGAAGGAACTCGAACTGGTTCTCGATGCTTGCCTGCGCGCAGAAGAACAGCAGCCCGCGCTCGGCAGCAAGATCATCTGGCGAGGCTCCCTCGATCGGGAGAGGCGGACCGTAAGGAATGCCTCGACGCAAAATGCGCCGCTTCTCCGAGTCGGGCGCGCCGGGCGGCTGCTGGGCACGCGGGTTGGCCTTGCGGATGTGGGCAAAGCACGGCGTGTTCACCCCATCTGGGTCGTCGCTGTAGTTGAAGGCGTTGGTCGTGGCCTGCATCGGATTATCGCCAGATGGCGCCGTGGCCAGAGGCGCGCCGCTCTTCCAGCGCCCCACGAGCTTCGCTTGCAAGCTCTCGGGATCGAGGCCCACGTCACCCGCATGCTTGGCGGCGAAATCCCGGAAGGCCGCGACATCTTGGGAGAGGATGCGGAAGACAACTAGGCTCGCGTTCTGCGCCCATGGGGGTAGCGCTGACACCTGCTTCCCCCACGGGTCGTTCCCGGATGGAATCTGACCGAGCAGGAACAGGGGAAGCTTGCTCGGGTCAGGCTGGCTGATGCCGTCCTTGAACCCGAAGTGCTCGTGGCCCGTGAGCGGCGGTGGAAGCGTGTCGCCCTGCTGCCGCCAGAGGACGCGGATGTCGTGCGCGGAGCAGACAGTCTCGAGTCGGTCAGCTTCCTGGAGAAGATCATCCTCATCATCTGCGGCGATCACCAGGATGGCGTGGATGCTGCCTTTGCCGAAGGGATCGATCCAGCCGGAGGGATCACTCCTCCCGTCGGTCGCCCAGCGTGTCCGCGCGAGCAGCCATGCCCTCGGCCAAAGCCCCACTGACGGCCGCGATCTGATCGACCGCGACTCCGAGCTGCTCAAGCCCGGTCGCCGTCAAGAGCAGCTGGGTCCAGCAGGCTTTCACCACACCACGCTCGCCACCGCGGCGCTCATTGACGGCCGAAAACAGGCTGTTGAAAGCGGCCACCTCCGGATCGGTCGCAACCAGATCGGCCATCGCCCCAACCCACGTTTTGGCCTGCGCCGGATCACCGAACCCGACCGCCAGAACGAGTTCGTGATCCTTATTGAAGCCATTGAGAATGTTGCCCTGCACGTTGGCGATGTTCGAGCTGGTGCTCACGCGCCTCTCCTTTCCTCATTGGTCCAAGCGATACCTCAGGCTGTGCGCCAGATTGTCGCCGACGGCGCGGACGGAAAAGTCGCAGTAAGCGTCATGGTTTCCGTCACGCGTCCTCCCCAAGCCGTATAAGTCCGGGCGGCAACGTCACGACCCGGAGGAGCAGCGATGGCAAGAGTGGAGGTTTCCAACGACGAGCTGCGCACCGTGCGTGAAGCGATGAGAGAGCTCAATCGCATGGTCGACGCCCTCGAGAGTGGCACTTCCGAGAAGTTCGTCCTCTGCCAGAACCACCGAATGCGCGCCGTCGTGATCTCGCTCGAAACGTTTACGAAGCTCCAGGGCGTCCAGTCCGGCAGGCCGGTACAGTCGGCATAGCGACTGTGGGCGCTCGAGCAAGGTTCGCACGAATGTCGGACGGTCCAGCGGGCCGAGAGCGATAAGCCAGCTAGGCACGCGCACAGCTCAGACGTTGATTCGAGGCTTGCGCAGGCGTTAATTGTGGATGTTGTCGTCTGTCTTCGGCGGGCTCGCTCCCGGTCCGAATACCGCATCGGTCAGTCGTTTCACGAGAGCCAGGAACGGCGACTCGGCGAAGCCAGCCAAGAACGCGGCAGCGTAATACAGGTCTGGATTGAATCCGCTTGCCGACGCCGGCTTGGAGCTGGCGGCCAGCGTTCGAGCGGTCGCCAGCTCGGTGCTGACCAGCAGCAGAAACGCGCCCACCGCACCCGGAGGTTGTCCCGGCTGGCGTAGAACTTGAGGTGGCGGTCCTCCCGCCCTCGTCCGCTCCCGGTGGGAGCGTGTAGGGCGATTCAAGGCCATTCGTCGGAGTCCGAGCTCCGGCGACGAGAACAGGAGGAACCGCCATGCAGACCGTATCGCCTGTGAAGGTCGTGACCGCGCGGGAGGCTGTCGAGGAGTCGTTGCCGCCGCGGATCCAGGAGGCGCTCGGGCAGCTCGTTGGGGCAGCGAAGGAGGGGTTGTTGGCGCTGAGCGTCAGCGTCGGGCTCGGCGTGCTGTCGGAGATGATGGCCTGGGAGGTCGACGAGGTGTGCGGCCCAAAGCACAAGCACAACCCGGACCGGACCGCGTACCGGCATGGGACCGATGACGGGACGGTGACGCTCGGCGGCCGGCGTTTGGAGATCGAGCGGCCGCGGATGCGCGCCAAGGACGGCAGCGGCGAGGTGCCGGTGCGGACCTACGAGCACTTCGCCGACCGCGACCCGCTGCAGCGGGTCGTGATGGAGCGGATGCTGGCCGGCGTCTCGACGCGCCGCTACCGGCGCACGCAGGAGCCGGTCGGCGAGCAGATCGAGGTCAAGGCTCGTTCGACGTCCAAGAGCTCGATCTCGCGGACGTTCAAGGAGCGCACCAAGCGGGCGCTTGGGGCGCTGATGTCCCGCTCGCTGGCCGACGTTCGACTGGCGGCGATGATGATCGATGGGCTTATAGCGGTCATGCGGCATCGCGCTCTTCGGCTTCGGGGTCAGGTCGATGCTGCCTGTCAGCCGCCTCAACCCGGATCTCCCTGGGATCATCCCGTCCCTTCGCGAGAGCGCGCGCCGCGTGCCAGTCGCATGCGCCATAGGGGAGCAGTCCGCAGATGGCGCAGTCTGGGTCGCGCGCGTCGCTCGTCTCGTGCATGCCTGCGAGCTTGACGAAACGAGTGTGACACGTGGGTGACGGGCTGGATCAAATGCGGCACACGCCTGTCACAACTCTGTGCGGGCCGCGTGCATCGGAGGCTGGGGCATCAGAACAGCTTCCTGGTGCGCTCGTGGGCGGCAGGGAGTCTGGCGGGTCCTGCGACCAGATCCTCGTAGGCGACGAGGCGGATCTCCGCGGGGCTCACCTCGACCGGGCCGAGCTCTTCGACATCCGCATCCACCGCGATAGGACGGCAAGCAGGTCAAGAGCGCCGTGCTGTGCACAGACCGGCCGGGACCGACCACCACCTGCGGGCAGGTGGTGATCACCTGCACCGAGCGGCTGATCGACACGCTGACAACAATCGCCGAGACGGCATGAGATACGTCGTCCAGGTCGCCGACGAACGGGTTGCGGCGCTCACCCAGCGCCCCGCCGCCGGCTGGCAAAGCCCGCCGCTTGAGCCGCCAAGCGCCCTCTGCCTGGCGGCGATCCTGCTCGACCGGCCCGCCGAGCAGCTGCGGCTCCCGGAGCAAGGCGCAAGCTACAGCACGCCGATCGCCGGCGGCAGAAGAAAAGTCAGCATCCGCCCGGAGGGAGCAGCAGGCGAAATGTCCGGTCCGGGCGGGTGAACAAGCCTACTGTTGGTGTCATGGAGAAAACAAACAACAATCGCAAAGGAAACCGATGGTTGGACCGGTTCACCGCAGGGTGCCTCATCGTGGTGGTCGTCCTCACGGCCGTGGTGGGCTTCACAGGGCATAGCTCGGAAGCGATCGGGTTTGTGGGCGTTCTATTTGCACTTGTAGCCCTGCGTTTGCAGCTGAGAGACGCGCAACTTCGCGAAATAGGGGCCGAGCTTCGCGAGGTAAGGACAGAACTTCGCGAGCTAAGGGCCAGCCTCAACAGCCTCCCGGAAAAGCTCACCGCCCCGCGACCAGCCAAGGAGACAGGTCCGCAAACGGCCGGCCGGAGCGGCTGGCGGCGGTCAGCGCCGCTCAAGCCGCTCGGTCATCTCCGCAAGCTCCTCATCCCAGCCGGAGCGAAGCGCCGCGTAGCGGGCCGTGGTCTGAAGCGTCGCATGCCCCAGCATCTGCGAGACCTGATGAAGCGGGATGCCCGCCTCAAGTAGGCGCGTGGCGCAGAAGGTGCGCAGCTGGTGCGGGTGGGCAAGCCGCCGGGGGATGCCGGCCTCGGTCGCGCAGCGGCGCACCAGATCGTGCACCGCCCCCGCCGACAGCGGCCCCGGCGAGAGCCGCTCATGGCGCCCCAGGCGCACAAACAGCGGCGCGTCCGGGTCAATCTCCCCCCGTCGCGCCAGCGGGTGCACCAAAAGCCAGGACTCGACCGCCTGCTGGCAAGCCCGCGGCATCGCAAGCTGCCGCTCCGCGCCCCCCTTGCCCGGCACAAGCAGCCGCCGGCGCGGCGAGTCAGAACGCGGGCGGCGCAGATGGCGGCCCGCAAGCGCGCGCAGCTCGCCGCCCCGAAGCCCCAGGTCGCCCAGCACGCGCAAGACCGCGTGATCCCGCCGCCCCGCGCGCGTACGCAGGTCAGGGACGCGCAACAGGTTCGCCCACTGCCGCTCTGTGATCGCCTCAGGCGGGCCGGGCCGGTGGCGCGGCGGGCGCACCGCCAAGGCCTGCTGGTCGCCGTTAAGCTCGCGGCACAGCGCTCTGAGCATCGCCCCGTAGACGCGCAGCGTCGCGGGCCTGGCGCCGCCCCCGTCCCGCCCCCCTGAGCGCTCCAGATGGCGCAGGTAGGCCGCAAGCGCGTCCCCCGTGGCGTCAGCGACCGTCGGGACGCGCCCCAGCTGGCCGGCAAGCCACGAGCAAAGCCCGCCATAGATGATCCGATACTGCCGGCGCGTGGCCCCCGGCTTCCGCATGAAGTAGGCCGATGCCGGGGTGTCGGTGGGTGAGTTGCTTGTAGTTTCAGGCTTTCGGGCTGAACGGAGCCGAAATCATGTAGGCACACGTTCTGGCTGATTTGGCTTGTGAGAGCCGACTTTATGTGGTTAGGTTGTAGGCAGGATGTATGTCCGACGCACGGCCAGGCGGACGAAGGGCGGCGAGACCGTCGGGTATCTGGCGCTGGCGCACAACGAGCGCAACGAGCGCGGGGTGCCGGTCGCCAGGGTGATCTACAACTTCGGTCGCGAGGACTTGGTCGACCGCGAGGCGCTGATGCGGCTGGTCCGCTCGATCCAGCGGTTTCTCGGTGGCGAGGAGGCGCTGCGCGCGGCGATGCCGCATGGGTTTGACTTCGTCTGCGCTCCCGAGTTGGGCGGCCCGCACGTGGTCGGTGCGCTGTGGGAGCAGCTGGGGGTCGGCAAGGCGATCGCCCGCGCGGCCTCCTGCGGCCGTGGCCGCTCGGGCGTGGAGCGAGCTGTGTTCACGATGGTCTGCCAGCGCTGCCTTGAGCCGGCGTCCAAGCTCGAGGCCACCCGCTGGGTGGGGCGCGATGTGGCGATCGACGGGGTGCAGGGCGTCTCCGACGATCAGCTGTACCGGGCGATGGACTTCCTGTTGGATTGCTCAGAGCGGGTGCAGGAGTCGGTGTTCTTCGCCGTCGCCTCGCTTCTGAATCTGGAGGTCGACGTGATCTTCTTTGACACGACGACCACGTATTGGGAGACGGAGGTCGACCTCGACGAGGAGGATGAGGACGGGGAGGGTGAGGAGCCGCCCGCCGATGAGCGCGCAGAGGTCCACGACGATGAGCGTTCACCGCTGCGTCGCCTGGGGCATTCCAAGGATCATCGTCCCGATCTGCCGCAGGTGGTGATTGGGCTGGCGGTCACCCGCGAGGGGATCCCGGTGCGCTGCTGGGTTTGGCCGGGCAACCGCTCAGACCAGACGGTGGTTGAGGAGATCAAGTCCGATCTGGGCGGCTGGCGGCTGGGCCGCGCGATCTACGTGGTCGACTCGGGGTTCTCCGGGCAGGCGAACCTGCGTCATCTGCGCTCCGCCGGCGGGCACTACATCGCGGGGGTGAAGCTGCGCTCGGGGATGGCGCAGACCGAGCAGGCGCTCTCGCGCCAAGGCCGCTACCGCACCGTCAAAGACAACCTGCGCGTCAAGGAGATCCGGCTGTCAGACGACCCGCAGGCCGAGCGCTGGATCGTCTGCCACAACCCGATCGAGGCAGAGCGCGACCGCTTCAGGCGCGAGCGACGGATCCAGCGGATCACCCGTGAGCTCGAGCGGCTCGACGCCCAGCGCAAGCGCGCCAAGACCAAGACCGAGCGCGAGCAGCATCTGCGCGGCGAGTGCGCGCTGCGTGACCACAAGACGCTCTCGCGCTACCTGCGCCAGACGCCGTCCGGCCGTCTCCTCCTAGACCGGGCCAAGATCGCCGCGGAGGAGCGCCTGGACGGCAAGTACCTGATCACCACCTCCGACCCCTCGCTGTCGGCCGAAGACGCAGCGCTCGGCTACAAGCAGCTGCTCGAAGCCGAGCGCTCGTTCCGCGACCTGAAAGGCGTGCTGCGCCTGCGGCCCGTGTTCCACTCCAAGGACCAGCGGATCCGCGCGCACGTGCTGCTCTGCTTCCTGGCGCTAGTGATCGTCCGCGTCGCCGAGACCCGCACCGGGCAGACCTGGCGCAACATCCGCGCCGAGATCGGCACGATCCGCCAAGGACTGTTCCGCTCAACCGAAGGCGAGTTCACCAAAACCAACGAGCTCACCGCGACCCAGCGCGCGCTCCTCAGCGCCCTGCAGATCCCCGAACCGGCGCGGTTCGGGCGCATCACCCCGCCCGAGACAGCCCCCACCACGTAGGCACACACGCACAAGCCGCACAAAGTCCCGAATCGCCAACAACCACGCGCGATTCGCGGTCCCTCAACGCCCTACCTCGTGCGGAAGTCGGGTGGCCGGGGTGGCGCCCCGCTCCGCCAAAACCTGGCAGCGCGCCCACAAAAGCTCCGAGCCGCCGCTGGCGATCGCCTCGGCGGGGCGCACGGCCGCCGCCTGCGCCGGCGGGGCAAGCTGCGGAAGCCGATCCTCGAAAACCCTCATCTCACCCGAAGATAAACCGGGCATCGGACGGCTCAAAAGCCCGCCGCCACGCGCGCGCGGCCGACCCGTCACCCGCACTAAGTCCGGTTATCGGGGGTGAGGGGCAAGCGCGGCCCGCAGGGGGATCCGGCCGTCCTGGTACATGTCCCGACATGACCGCCGATAGTGCTCTTGCGGCATCGTCGTTGGCGCAGGGCGAGCAAAAACCACCGAGAGAGCAGCGCCCGCCCCCCAATGGTGGCCTGCGGCGAGCACGGCGGGATTCGGCACTTCGGCGGGTCGACCGTGATGGCCCGAAATCGCCCTGTTCGGCGCCGTTCGTTTGACAACTGTTTCCGCGTGCATCGGAGGCTGGGGAATCAGAACAGCTTCCTGGTGCGCTCGTGGGCGGCAGGGAGACTGGCGGGTCCCGCGACCAGGTCCTCGTAGGCGACGAGGCGGATCTCGTCGGGGCTCACCTCGACCGGGCCGAGCTCTTCGGCGTCCGCCTCGATAGGGGCGCCAAGCAGGTCGAGACCTCGCTCCACGACCGCGATGGCGGCCTCGCGCCGCTCGCCCAGAGACTCGGCTCGGCGCAGCGCGCGCCGGGCGTCGTCGAACGGCCGCCAGCCGCTTCGGCCGTCGAAGTCCTCGACGCGCACCTGAAGCAGCCGCTCGAGGAGGTCGTCTGCACCCTCTACCTCCAGACCCGCCATGCCCGCGCGCAGCTCGGTACGCAGCTTGCGTGAGCGCTCTGAGGCGCCGGCCGCGATCTGCGCGGTCGATCGTTCGCGGGTGAGCTCGGCGGCGAGCT
>Ga0209061_1000604_pt1 | contig 82658 bp, 70 predicted proteins | sample Coa_R1_10_FD_187157 | JGI IMG/M metagenome (GOLD analysis project Ga0209061, IMG submission 187157) | Surface soil microbial communities from Centralia Pennsylvania, which are recovering from an underground coalmine fire - Coalmine... | ecosystem: Environmental > Terrestrial > Soil >...
GACCACCGGCCCCCCGGCCGGCCACACGGCCGGGCCCGTCTTAGCCGGCGCCATCTCCACAACAGCAGTCATAAGTCAGGAGCATCCAGGGCGCCACCCGGACCGTCACGCCGCCACGCCGATCACATAACAGGCTGTCGCTGTAGTACTAGGAGGGCGTCCGCTCCACGGCCAGCCGGGCCAGCAGCCGGCGGCGCCATTCCTCGGTCCGCCCGACCTGGTTGAACGTGAACACGTGCAGTCCCTCGACCCTTGACTCCGGGGCGGTGAGCACGCCGCCGACCCGCGCGAGCAGGTGCTCGGGCTGATACGGGGCGGAGAGCCGGACCAGCGCCGAGGAATGGCCGGCGAGGAACCGCGCGGAGTCGGCGACCCCGATCTTGGCCGCCATCCGCATCAGCCTGGTCCGCTCCACCGGGCCGGCCAGGCCGATGAGGATCGGCAGCGTGACGCCGCGGCGGCGGACCCGCGTGATCCAGTGGCGCAGCGCCGCGGGGTCGAAGCAGAGGTTGCTCACGATGTAGGTGGCATGCCGCCGCTTGTCCCACATCGCCTGCACGGTCACGTCGTCGTCGATCTTCGGGTGGCTCTGCGGGTACCCGGTGATGCCGACCTCCGGGAACGGGCTGCCCATCTCGGTGAGCAGCTCGAGCACGTCGAGCGCGCTGGTGAACGGCCCGGCCGGCGGGTCGGCGTCGCCCGCCGGGACGAAGACGTCGCGGACGCCGGCCGCGGTCAGCCGGGCCACCAGCTCGGCGAGGTGCGCCCGGCCGCGGATGAGGCGCGCGGACAGGTGCGGCACGACCTGGTATCCCTCCGCCCGCAGCCGGCCCGCGAGCTCGATCGTGGGATCGAGTCCCTTCGTCGGCGAGGCCGTCACGGTCACCGGCACGTCCCGGGGGACCGCGGCGAGGACGGCGTCCCCGGCCCCGGCGGTCGGCAGCACCTCGTAACGGGCGCGCCGGAGCAGGGGCAGCGCCCGCGCCACGGAGCTCCTGGTGATCACGGAGGATTCGCCGCCGCGTGCGCCGGAGGGCCCTTGGCGATCACGGCTTCGAGCGCCCGCTCCAGGCGCGTCGTGCCGACCTCGATCACCGTGAGCGGCAGGCCGAACATCGCCGCGACCGACTCGGCCCGCCTGGCCAGCTCCGGCGTCGCGGCCTGGGCCAGCCAGACCAGCCGCCGGTAGTGCCCGAAGTAGTCGGACCACAGCTCCGGATGGTCCTCCAGGCCGAGCGGGGCGAGCACGCTCGCCCGGAAGCTGCGCACGAGAAAGTCGGTGAGCAGGTAGGTGCCGGGCTCCCTGGCGAGCATCGCCGCGATCGCCTCGGGCCCGGCGAGCACGTCATAGCAGTGCAGCCCGGGCAGCCGGGAGATGCCGAGCCTGGCGCACACCTCGTCCAGCGCCCCGTAGCTGCCGCAGTCGGCGTACCCGAGGACGACGCGGTAGCCCCGGCCGAGCAGGTCGAGCGCCATCCGCTCCGCCTCCGGGGCGATCTGGCCGGGCCGGTTGTGCAGCTGGGCGGGCAGGCTGCGGACGTGCAGCGGCCAGCCCCGGCGCGCGGCGATCTCCCGGACGTGCCCGGCGAGGGCACCGCAGGCGATCACCGCGACCTCATCCGGGGAAGCGCAGGTGCTCGACGAACCGGTCATTGAAGTCGGCGCGGTCGGAGAGCTCGACATACCTCACCTCCTCCAGCAGCGCCAGCGCCCCGGCGCGCTCCCGCACCGACAGCAGCGCCATCTTCGCGCCCTCGCCCGCCACGTTCCCGGCGCTGACCACGCGGAGCACCGGCAGCCTGGGCACCAGTCCCAGTCTGATCGCGTTCGCCGGCGAAAGGTAGCTGCCGAACGAGCCGGCGAGCAGTACCTGCTGGACGTCGGACGGGGCAAGGCCGGCCTCCTCCAGCAGCACGCTCCAGCCGGAGGCGATGGCCGCCTTGGCGAACTGCAGCTCGCGCACGTCCCGCTGGCTGAGGTAGACCGCGCCGGCCACGTCCTCCGGCCCGGCCCGCCAGTGCAGCACGAAGACCCGCTCGCGGCCGAGCCAGGTGAGCCGGCGGGCGAGCGCGGGGGCGGCGGCCTTGGCGGCCTCGTCGGTGACGAACCGGCCGGAGTGGTCGAGCAGCCCCGCGCCCAGCAGCGCGGCGACCGCGTCGACCAGCCCGGATCCGCAGATCCCGGCCGGCTCGCCGTCGCCGATCACGGTCAGCTCCAGGTCGCCGCCATCGGCGACCGACACCGCCTCGATCGCGCCGGGCGCGGCCCGCATGCCGCACCGGATCGCGGCCCCTTCGAACGCAGGCCCGGCCGGCGCGGCGGTGGCGAGCAGCCAGTCCCGGTTGCCGAGCACGATCTCGCAGTTCGTGCCCACGTCCACGAACAGCCGGACGCGGGGGTCGCGGTCCATGCCGGAGGCGAGCAGGCCCGCGGTGATGTCGCCGCCGACGTAGGCGCCGAACGCCGGGAACACGACGGCCCGGGCCCGGGGATGGACGGGGAGGCCGAGGTCGCCCGCCGCGAGCACCTCGGGCAGCAGGCGGGCCGCGAGGATGAACGGCGCCACCCCGAGCGGCTCCGGGTCGATCCCCAGCACCAGGTGGGTCATGGTCGCGTTCCCGGCGAGCGCCACCTCGTAGACGTCGGCCGGGTCCACGCCCGCCTCGGCGCAGACCTCGGCGGCCAGGTCGCGGAGCGTCTCCCGGGCCAGCGCGCCGAGCCGGTCCAGGTTCGCGGGCTCCAGCATCACCGCGCTGATCCGGCTGATCACGTCCGCGCCGAACGGCTGCTGCCGGTTCAGCATCGACGCCACCGCTTGCGGCGTGCCGGTGCCCAGGTCGAGCAGCGTGGCGACGACGGTCGTGGTGCCGAGGTCGAACGCGATCCCGTAGCAGCGGCTGGTCGTGTCGCCGGGCTGCACGTCGATCAGCACCTCGTCGGCGATCACGGCGGTCACCTTGTAGTCCGCAGCCCGGAGCACCCGGCCGGCGGCCCGGAGCACGGCGAGATCCACCCGGGGCTCCAGGTCGTCGAGCGCGGCGAGGATCCGCTCGATGTCGCTCCGCTGGTCGGCCAGCGAGGGCTCGGGCAGCTCCAGGTAGCGCTTGCGCACCGCCGGGCGGAGGATCACCTGCCGGCCCACGCCGACCGTCGCCGCCTTGGGCCGGGTCGTGAGCGGCGGCACCTCGACCCGCAGGCCGGCGGTCGCGGCCGCCCGGCAGGCCAGCCGCCAGCCGTCCCGCAGCTGCTCGGGGGTGAACGCGCGGGCGTCCAGGCTGGAGGGGGGGACCGAGCCGCCGGCGATCCGGACCTTGCACTTCTTGCACGTGCCGTGGCCGCCGCAGGTCGAATCGATGGCGATGCCGTTCCAGCTCGCCGCGTCGAAGACGGTGACCCCGGCTGGCACGCGCACCCTGGTCCCCTTGGGAGCGAAGACCAGGTCCACCCGGCCGGCCTGGCCGGCTCCGGCCGGCCCCGCCCGCTCGGCGGCCCCGGCGTGCCCGGCCGCGGCCAGCGCGGGCTCCTGCGGGGCGGCGCTCACGGCCCGGCCGTGGCCGCGGCCGCCCCCGCACGGTGCGCGGCGATCCAGGCGGCCCCCCACTCGTCCCGGTTGAGCAGCAGGTCGCAGGCGCGGACCGCCCTGACCAGCTCGGGCGAGCGGGCGTCCATGATCGCGCTGGTGAGCCCGGCGGCGGCGGCCATCGGCAGGAACGCCGCCGTCAGCGCGGTGCGGTCGGGCATCCCGAACGAGATGTTCGAGGCGCCGAGGGTGGTGTTCACCCCGTATCGCTCGCGGAGCAGGTCAAGCGTCTCCAGGGTGCGCAGCACCACCGACGTGTCGGCGCCGACCGGCATCGCCAGCGGGTCGATGATCACGTCCTCGACGGGGATGCCGTACCGCCCGGTCGCCACGTCGATGATCTTCCCGGCCAGCTCCAGGCGGCGCCGGGGGTCCTCGGGGATCTCCTGCTCGTCGTTGGGCAGCCCGATCACCGCCGCGCCGTGCCGGGCCACCAGCGGCAGGATGGCCTCCAGCCGCTCGTCCTCGGCGGTCACCGAGTTGACCAGGGCCTTGCCCTGGTAGGCCGCCAGCCCCGCCTCGAGCACCCCGACGATCGAGGAGTCCAGGCACAGCGGCAGGTCGGTCCGGGACTGGATCAGCCGGACGGCGGCGCTCATCAGCTCCGCCTCGTCGGCGAGCGGGGCGCCCATGTTGACGTCGAGCACCATGGCGCCCCCGGCGACCTGCTGGGCCACGTCGATCTCCACGCGGGACAGGTCTCCCCGGCGCAGCTGCTCGGCGAAGACCTTCCTGCCGGTCGGGTTGATCCGCTCGCCGATCACGCAGAACGGCCGGTCCGGCCCGATCACGACCTCGCGGGTCGCCGAGCGCAGCGTGGTGTGCATCGCCGCCCCGGCTCAGGCCGGGAGGGCGGCCGACCGGCGCCCGGCGATCAGCTGCTTGGCCTTCACCACGGCGGCCGACGCGTCGGCCGCGTACCCGTCCGCGCCGACCGCGTCGGCGTACTCCTGCGTGACCGGGGCGCCGCCGACCATGACGATCACCCGGTCACGCAGCCCCGCCTTGGTGAGCGCGTGGATGTTCGCCTTGAACATCGGCATCGTGGTGGTCAGGAACGCCGAGAACCCGACGATGTCGGGCTGGTGCTCGGCCACCGCCTCGACGAACTTCTCGGGCGCCACCTGGACACCCAGGTCGATCACCCGGAAGCCGGCGCCCTCGAACATGATGTTCACCAGGTTCTTGCCGATGTCGTGGACGTCGCCCTTGACCGTGCCCATCACGACCGTGCCGATCGACTCGGCGCCGGTCTCGGCGAGCAGCGGCCGGAGCACCTCGAGCGCGCCGGCCATCGCCTTGCCGGCGATCAGCATCTCGGGGACGAAGAAGTCTCCGCGCTCGAACCGCGCGCCGACCTCCTCCAGCGCCGGTATCAGCGCCTCGTACAGCAGCGTCTCCGGGCCGATCCCGCCGGCCAGGCCGGAGCGCGTGAGGTCGAGAACGGCGGGGCCGTTCCCGGTCAGGGTCTGGTCGTAGAGCTGGCGGAGCAGTTCCTCGGTCGTCATGCGGCACCTTCACGGGCAAGGCGGGCGGATGGTGGGGCGGGCGCGCCGAGCGGCCCGGCCAGTGCGTCGGAGAGGGCGCGCGCGGTGCTCACGCAGGCCTCCGCGGCCGCGTGCAGCCGGGGGGCGGCCATCCTGGCGGCGGGCGCGGAGACCGAGATCGCCGCGACTGCGGCCGGCGTCCCGGCGAAGACCGGGGCGGCCACCGCGACCAGGCCTGGCTCGAGCTCCTCATCGGTGATGGCCCAGCCGCGCTCGCGGACCCGGGCGAGCTCGGCGGCGAGCTCGTTCCGGTCGGTGATCGTCCGCGCCGTCCGGCGCTCCAGCGGGCCGTCGGGAAGCACGGCCGCTCCGAACGCGAGCAGCACCTTGCCGAGCGCCGAGCAGTGCAGCGGGACGGCGAGGCCGACCCAGTTCGTCCCGCCGATCAGGTACCGGCTGTCGACCTGGGCGATCTGCTCGACGGCGGGACCGGCGGTCCCGCCCGCGCCGCCCCCGCCCGCGCGGGCGGGACCGCCGCCTGCGATCCCGCCGCCCGCCCCGGCGGCGGCGCCGCCGGACGTCGCGCCGGCGCCGCCCGCCGGCGTCAGGCCGCTGCCCCCGACCACCCCGAGGTTGATCGTCTCGCCCGTCCGCTCGCCGAGCCGCTCCAGGAACGGCTGGGCGACTGCGACCAGGTCGGCTTCCGCGGTGCCCCGCCAGGCATACCTGAGGAACAGCTCGCCGGGCCAGAACCGCCCCCCGGTGTCACGGCGCACCAGCTGGTGCCGTTCCAGCGCCATGAGCAGCCGCGATGCCGTCGACTTGGCCAGCCCGCTGGCGGCGGCCAGCTGGGAGAAGCTGGCCGGCTCGCGGCCCTGGACCACCAGCGAGAGCAGCTCGGCGGCCCGGTCGATGGCCTGGGTTCCGGTCTGGCTGGCCAACGGATCGTCCTCCCGGCCGCGGGCGCCCCGGCCGTGCCGGGCGCCCGCCGTTCCATCCCGCTGTTCCATATTTCGGAACGAAGTTCTACGATGTGATCCTAGGTTTCCCGGCGATACGGGTCAAGTGGCTCGTCACCGGTGCGAGCGCGCGGGACCGGCGCGTGGCGCGTGCGGCGCGTGACCGTGACCGGGCGTGGCGCGTGACCGGGCGCGGCAAGGCGCGCGGGGTCGGCGCCGCGGGCGAGGGGCGCGGCGGGAAGGGCAGGCGCCGCGCCGGCCGGGAGCCGGGCAGGCCCGCGGAGCCGAGCGGCCCCGCACCGAACGCTGGCGAGGTGGTCATGTTCCGCAACCGGATGCCCCGTTACGAGATCCTGTCCCCCGACGCGGTCGCGGTCCTCGACGCGGGATGGCGGCGGATCGTCACCGAGATCGGCGTCCAGTTCGCCAAGCCGGAGGCGGTCGAGCTGTTCCGCCGGGCCGGGCAGCGGGTGGACGGCGAGGTCGTCCGGCTCGACCCGGAATTCGTTCTCGAGCAGGCCGCCAAGGCGCCGCGCGAGTTCGACGTGCAGGCGCGGAACCCGGCCCGCACGATCCACATCGGCGGCGACCACATGGCGTTCGGCGCGGTCTACGGGTCGCCGTTCGTGCGGTCCGGCGAGGTGCGGCGCGACGCGACGCTGGAGGACTTCCGCCGGCTGGCGATGCTCTCCCAGGGCTTCGCCGAGCTCGACTCGGCGGGCGGGGTGATCTGCGAGCCGAACGACGCCCCGCTCGACTCGCGCCACCTCGACATGGTCCACGCGCTGCTCACGCTGACCGACAAGGTCTACATGGGGAACGTGGTGTCCGGGCCGAACGCCGCCGACACGATCGCGATGACCGAGATCGCGTTCGGCCGCGGGGCGGGCCGGGAGGCCGGGCGGAAGGCGATCGAGGCCACTCCGGCGGTCATCTCCCTGATCAACTGCAACTCGCCGCTGCGCTGGGACGAGCGGATGCTCGACGCCCAGTTCGAGTACTGCGCGGCGAACCAGCCGGTGGTGCTCACGCCGTTCCTGCTCATGGGCGCGATGTCGCCGGTCTCGATCCCCGCCGCCCTGGCGCAGCAGCTGGCCGAGGCCCTCTCGGGCATCGCGCTCGCCCAGCTCATCCGGCCCGGCTGCCCGGTGATCTTCGGCTCGTTCCTGTCCAACATCGACATGCAGTCCGGCTCGCCGAGCTTCGGCACCCCGGAGTCGGCACTCGGCCTGCTCGCGACCGGCCAGCTCGCCCGCCACTACGGCCTGCCGTTCCGCACCGGCGGGGGGCTCACCTCCAGCCAGACGTGCGACGCGCAGGCCGCCTACGAGTCGCTGATGACGATGCTGCCGACGTTCCTGGCCGGGACCAACTGGGTCATGCACGCGGCGGGCTGGCTGGAGGGCGGGCTCGTGTCCTGCTACGAGAAGTTCGTGGTGGACGTCGAGATCCTGCGGATGCTCCAGGTCGAGTTCACGCCGCTGGAGATCGACGAGGAGTCGCTGGCGTTCGGCGCCCACGCCGAGGTCGGTCACGGCGGGCACTTCCTGGGCGCGCAGCACACGATGGAGCGGTTCCGCGACTGCTTCTACCGGCCGCTGCTGTCGTCCAGCGCGAACTACGAGCGCTGGCTCAAGCTCGGCGGCAAGGACGCGGCGGCGCGGGCCGCGGAGATCGCGGCAAAGCGGCTGGAGGAGTACGAGCCGCCTCCGATGGAGGAGGCGGTCCGGGCCGAGCTCGACGAGTTCGTGGCCCGCCGGCGCGCCGAGCTCGGAGACTGATCGGGGAACGCGCGCCGCCGGCCCGGCCCCGGCCCCGGCGCGCCGCGGTCAGCGGCGGACGGTGTGCCAGGCCTCGCAGGCCCACCTGGCCGGCCACCGCCGGAGCTGCGGGAACACTGTGACAACGGCCAGCAGGGCGAAGATGGCGCCGGCGACGACCAGGGCGGCGAACAGCGGCCCCGTCTTGGGTCCCGCGTAGCCGGCGCCGGTGAAGCACAGGGAGCCCAGGACGCCCCAGAGGCCGACAAGCACGCCCTGACGGCCGGCGTCGGCTGGCACCCCGGCTTCGCGCCCGGCGGAACCGCCCGGGGTCGTCTCATCGCGCGCCCGCGCCACTTTGCCTTCGCCGTCCGCGGTCAGCGTGACGTCGGGGAGATCCGGCGGCCGTGGCATCCTGCCGACGCGCAGCAGGCCGTCCGAGTCCAGTCGCCGCAGGGCCCCCACGACGAGGGCCCGGTCCGCGTCCTCGGGCAGCGGGCAGCTCACCGTGGCCCGCGCGGATCCGAGCCCCATCGCCGCGTCGTAGATGAGGCGGAGCAGCACGTCGCCGAGCACCTCCGGATCAGCCGCCCGCAGGCCGGCCCTGCCCCCGGCGCCCCGGGCGGCACCCGGGGGCGGAGGCAGCAGGCCCTGCCACTCCTCGTAGACGAGCTCATTGCGGCCCGCGTCGGTGATCTCGACCGCCTGGGTGGGCCCGATCCCGTGGAATGTCACCCAGCGGCTCGCATGGAGCGAATCGAGCAGTTCCCTGCCGCAGGCGGCGGCGCCCAGATCGGCGCGGCCCAGCACGTCGTGCGTGTTCAGCCTCCCGCCGGCGGCCCCGGCGAGCCAGCGCAGGACCTCCAGCTGCCTGGCGCGTTCGGCGTCCGCTGGCACGTCAGCCCCCGGACGACGCGATCGCGAGCTCGGCGAATCCGCGGGCGGGCTCGGGCGGCGTGAACGCCTCCCACCACCATGGCCCTTCGGACATGTGCGGTGGCAGGCCGGCGGCGATCCGCCGGACCTCGCCCTCGGCCGGCCGCGGCAGGTCGACCGGGCGGCCGAGCTGGAGCCGCCGCGCGGTTTCCACGTCGCGGCGCTCGAGGTAGCGGCCATAAGCCTGGCGGATCACCTGGTCGCCGGGTGCGAGCGCGAGGGCGTGCAGCCAGAGCAGCCCGGCGAGCTCGGCATACCTGGCGTCGCGGCGGGTGTTGTAGATCAGGGCCAGGTTGTTCAGCACGTCCGCGACGCTCTGCTCGTCCGGGCAGAACGCTGCGGCGACCAGGTGCCGCAGCATGTCGGTGCCCCGGGCTTCCAGTTCACCGGTCTCCTCGATGAGCTCGTCGCCGAGCATGCGAAGCAGCCGGTAGGTGTTGCCGCCCTGGTCGCCGGGGAGCCGGAGCTCCAGGCGATCGCGGACGAACTCCTCCATCCGGGCCCTGGCCTTCAGGTCCCTGAGCACCATGACGGCATATCCGACCTGCTCGAACGGTGCGTCGGGCCGGCCGGACCGGCTCAGGAACTCCTCGATGAGCTCCCTGCTCTTCGCCTGCTCCCCGCGGGCCTGCGCGAGCCGCGCGCGCAGCGCCAGCTGGCGTTCCGGGCGCTCGCCGGGAGCGTTCCCGAGGAGCCAGTCGAGCTGCCTTTCCACCTCGGTCCAGGCGGCCTCGCCCTGCGCATAGTCCAGCAGGAACTCGGCCAGGTTGAGGCGGACGTTCGGATGGTCCGGGTCGAGGCTGTGGGCGAGCCGGTGCAGCTCCCAGGCGAGCTCCGCGTCGGCCGACTCGAGCCGGAGCGCGGCGTTGCCGATCGTCGGCGCGGTCTGCCTCGCCTTGCCGCGGGCGTCCGGCCGCGCCAGGAGCTCCTGGATCTGCGCGGTCAGCCGCCGCGCCGTCCGCGCGTCGCCCTCGGCGGCGGCGAGCGACAGATCCCGGGCGAGGTTGCTGGCCTCGCGTTCCAGCCGGGTGTCCTTGAGGAGGATGCCATCCGCGTCCGGCGCGGCGGGCGCGGGCAGGGCGCCGTCCTCATCCAGGGCCTCGGGTGAGAACGCCGCGCCGTGCACGGGCCCTCCGGGCTCGAACAGCCTGCGCCTTTCCTGCTGGCCGATGCCGCCCGTGTCACTCATCCGCCCGCTATCCGGCACGGGGCTGATCGCCTTGGCCGCGACGGGAGACCACTGGAGCGGCGGGTCGGACGCCAGGTAGAGCAGCAGCGTGGGCGGCACCCCGTCCAGCGTGAACCGGGCCTCCGCCGCGAGCCGCGCCAGCCGGTCCGCCCATTCCTCCAGGCCGCCGTCCGGATTCTCGGCCAGCACGCCGGCGGCCAGGCCGATGCCGGTGTCGAGCGCCCGGGCCCGCGGCCCGGGCGGCCTGCCGGGCCCGCTGGGCTCGTTCAGGCCGGGGTGCACGAAGCGATCCCACGCGTCCCGCCACATCATCTCGGCGATGTTCCGCTTGAGCCAGTCCGGCGGGTCGTCGCGATAGTTGACGAGGATCCCGAGCAGGGCGTTGTACCGGCGCTTGGCCTCCCGCGGCAGCGCGGTGACCGGCAGCGACAGGTCAACGACCCGCGGCGACAGCAGCGGGGCGAGCAGCCCGAGCGGCTCGTTGGCCTCGAGCGCCGCTTCGATCACGCCCCGGCCCGGCAGATCCGCTGGACCGGCCGTGCGGCCGAGCAGCGCGCGCCAGTACCGGGCCGCGTCGTCGGTCGTCTCGAGCAGCATGGGCATGCGCAGGTCATGGTGCACGAACTTCTGCACCGCCGTCCCGGCGTCGGCCTGGAGCCCGGGCGGCATGGCCATGACCGCGGCCTCGCCCAGGTAGCGGGCGGATGAGGCGATGACGAAGAACATCCCCTTCGTGTCCACCCAGAACCGCACCGCGTTCAGGATCTGCGCGGTGTATCTCAGGTCGGCGCGGTCCAGGTCGTCGAGCATGGTGATGTGAACGTGGCGGCGCAGGATCTCAGGCGCAGCCGCGCCCTCCATGGCGCTCAGGTAATCCTCGCGCGCCTCCCTGATCCAGCGTTCGACATCGTCCCCGGTCGCCTGGCGCTCGCCGAGCACGCGGCGCAGCTCATCCGTGACCTTCTTCCGCCCTTCCGGGCTGTCCGCCTGCTGGATCTGGTAACCGGGGGAAAGAGAGCGGACGACAGCCTCGTGCATCCGCTCTGGGAGCCCGTACAGGATCGTCAGCGCCAGGTCGAGGCGGGCGTTCTCGTGCTGGTCCTGGCGGAGCGACAGCGGCGCACGCAGCACCGAGGTCGTGACCGGGTGGTACGTCGTGTCCCGGCATCTGACGCTGATCGCGCGCGCCAGCGGCTCCTGCGGCCACGGGCACACTTCGACCTCCGTGCCGCCGACGCCAGCCAGCGCGTGCTCCAGCCGCTGGGCGACCAGATCGCTCAGAATGAGCATGGCGCTGGTCTTCCCGGATCCCCACTCACCGAGCAGCCCCAGGACGAAGCCGTGCAGATCGCCCCCGGCCAGGGCTTCGATGATCTCGTCGGCGTACCGCCTGAGGGGGTGGACGATCCCGCTCTCCCGGTCATCACCGTGGTCGAAGACCCGGTCGATCCCGATTGGCCCCTCGTGCTCGAAGAGTCGCGCCATGCGATGGCCTTTCCGTGAGGCCCGGGCCCAGTCTATGCGGGAATGGCCCGGTTACCGGGGCCATTCTGGGGCGCCGGCGGGCCGTCGCTGGCGCGCGCGGCTGAGGTGATCACCGAGGCGGCGGTGCCCGGGCACGTGGCCGATTCCGGGCGTGCCCGTCCGGGCCCGCGGTCCCGGCGGACCGGGCGGGGCGAGCCGGCGCGGGCGCGTCGTCACTGGCCCGCGCGGAGCCTGGCCGCGGCCTGCGTCATCGCCTTGAGCTTGCCGAACGCCGACTCGCGGGGCAGGTACTTCATGCCGCAGTCCGGCGCCAGCACGATCTGCTCGGGGGGCACGTAGGGCAGCGCCCGCCGCACCCGCTCGGCGACCTGGCCGGCGCTCTCCACCGCCGGGTCGCCCAGGTTGAGCACGCCGAGGATGATGGTCTTGCCGGCCTCGGCCAGCCCGGCGAGCACCGAGCAGTCCAGGCCGGACTGCGCGGTCTCGATCGAGACCTGCTGCGCGGCGCAGCCCGCCAGCTCGGGCAGGAACGAGTACCCGCTGGGCCGGTCGTGGATGATCGCCGCGTAGCCGAAGCACAGGTGGACGGCGGTCGTGCCGGTGATGCCCTCCAGCGCCGCGTTCAGCACCCCGACCCCGTACTGGCGCGCCGCCTCCGGCCTGGCCTGCAGGTACGGCTCGTCGAGCTGGACCACGTCCGCCCCGGCGGCGAACAGGTCCGCGACCTCCTCGCGCACCGCCGCGGCGTAGGCGTAGGCGGCGGCCTCCAGCGAGGGATAGTGATCGTTCTGCGCCTGCTGGGCCATGGTGAACGGGCCCGGCACCGTGACCTTGACCGTCTTCCCCGGCGCGACCTGGGCGCGCAGGAACGCCAGGCCCGCCACGCCGACCGGCCGGGCGCGCCGGATCGGGCCGACGATGCGGGGGACCGGGTTCGGGTGGCCGCTGCGGTCGAGCGCGGTGCCCGGGTTGTCGATGTCCACGCCGTCCAGCGCGGTCGCGAACGCGTTGGAGTAGCTCTCCCGGTCGGTCTCGCCGTCGGTGATGATGTCGAGACCGGCCGCCTCCTGGTCGGCGATGGCCAGCCGGGTCGCGTCCCGCTGCGCCTGCGCCAGGTGGTCCGGGTGCACCCGCCACAGCTCGCGCGCGCGGACCCGGGGCGGGAACCGCCCCGCCAGCCGCTCCCGGTCGATCAGCCAGTCCGGCTGCGGGTAGCTGCCGACGAGGGACGTGGGGAAGAGCTGCCCGGGCATCGGCATGGGGCCTCCTGTGTCGTCAGGCCAACGTTAGCGCCGGCCTTCCCCCGGGCGAGGTGCCGACGGCCCGTGCCGGGCGCGCAGCGTCACCAGGGTGATCAGGCAGGCGGCTGCGAGCAGCGCGTAGGGCACCAGGTCGCTGGTCGCCTGCGCGATCGCCCCGCTGGCCGCGGCCGCCACCGTCTGGCCGGCGGCCCACACCAGGTTCCCGAGGCCGAACGCCAGGCCCTGGTTGAGGCCTAGCCGGTGCGCCGCCCCGCTGAACAGCGCGGTCGCCGGCGGGAAGAGCACGCCGTAGGCGGGCAGGCCCGCGACGAGCAGCGCGACGAGCGCCGCGGCGGGAGCGAGCACCGGCGCGAGGACGCTGACCAGCACGCCGGCGCCGAGCGCCGCGCGGACCGGCGGGTACGGCCCGCGCCGGTCCGACACCCGGCCGGCGACCGGCGCGAGCACCGCCTCGATCGCGGCGGCGGCCAGGAACGCCCCGCTGATCGCCAGCGAGCCCGCGCCGAGCGCGGCGAGCCGCAGCGGCGCGAGCACGTCCACGACGCCGAACGCGATGCCCGGCAGCATCGTCAGCCACAGGCCGGCCAGCACCCGCCGGTCCCGCAGCGCCGTGGCGGCGGCCCGCAGGCCCTGCGGTTGCGCCGGCAGGGGGGGCGGCACCGCGAACGCGGTGGCGATCAGGGCGGCGCCGATGACCGCGGCGCCGGAGAACGCCGGCCCGGTGCCGGCCGCGCCTCCGATCGCGCCGACCACCGGCCCGAACAGCGCGCCCCCGACCGCCGCGCCGAGCGCGGTGCCGAGCAGCTCGCCCCGGCGCTCCTCCGGCCCGGACGACGCCAGCCAGGCCAGGCCCGCAGCCCAGGTGCAGGATCCCCCGACCCCCTGGACCAGGCGGGCCGCGTCGAGCACCACGGCCGCCGTGGACCAGCCGAAGACGAGCGTCGACCCGCTCATCAGCGCCAGGCCGAGGAGCACCACCCTCCGGGCGCCCAGCCGGGCGGTGAGCAGCCCCGAAGGGAGCGCACCGAGCAGCGTCCCGAAGGCGTAGGCGGCCACCAGCAGCCCGGCGCCGGACTTGCCCAGGCGGGCGACGGCGACATAGTGCGGCAGCAGCGGCGTGAGCGCGGTGAAGAACACCGTGTCGGTGAAGACCAGCGCGCTGACGAAGATCAGCAGCGCGCGGACCCGCCCGGGGAGCGGGGGCCGGCGCGCGCGGCGGAGCCTGGATGACCGCCACGCCATCGAAGCCCCATCCGATCGACCCGCCCCTGCCCGGCCGGATGCCGAGAAGACCGCGCCCCAGCCGTGGCCCGAGCCTAGCGCGGCCCGCGGCTTGCGCGCCGGCCGGGGTGCCGCGCGCCGGCCGGGCGCGGCGGGGCGGCGGGGCGGCCGCGCGGCCGGAAGGAGGCGTGCCGGCTGGAACGGGAGACAGGGCGGCGGCGCCGCGTCCGTGCGGCGGAGCCCGCGGAGCGTCGCGGTCCGCTGGCCGTCCCGCCGCCCTGTTCCCCGCGTGGCCGCGCGACCCCCGAACGCGCGGCCCTCGGCGGGCGGCCTCCCCCGTGCGGCCGGCCGCCCGGCCGGCACTGACTGCCTGCCCGGCAGAATGTGAAGGCCCGCCCCGGGACGGGCCAAATCTCCGCCAACCCCGAAGGAGCCCTCCCATGAGCGCCATCGATGACCTGCTCGCCGGCAACCGGCGCTACGCCGCGTCCTTCCCCGGCGAGGCAGCGGCCAGGCCCTCCCGCGCGGTGGCCGTGGTGGCCTGCATGGACGCCCGGATGGACGTCTACGCGCTGCTGGGCCTGGCGCCCGGCGAGGCGCACGTGATCCGGAACGCGGGCGGCGCGGTGACAGAGGACGTGCTCCGGTCGCTCACGATCAGCCAGCGGCACCTCGGCACCCGGGAGGTGATGCTGATCCATCACGCCGGCTGCGGCATGCAGACCTTCACCGACGAGGAGTTCAAGGCGCGGATCGCCGCCGAGACCGGCATCAGGCCGCCGTGGGCCAGCGAGGCGTTCACCGACCTCGACGCCGACGTCCGGCAGTCGATGGCGCGGGTGCGGGCCTGCCCGTTCCTGCCGCACGCCGGCGCCGTCCGGGGCTTCGTCTACGAGGTGGGCACGGGCCTGCTCCGCGAGGTCAGCTAGCCGCGCTACCCGCCGCCCTCGCCGGCCCCGTCGCCCCGCTGCTGCTGCTCGGCGAGGAAGCGCTCGAACTGGGCCGCCAGCTCGTCGGCGGTCGGCATGTTCTCCGGCTGGCCCGCGAGCAGGCTCTCCCGCTGGGCGGTGAACGCGTCGTACTGCTCCTCCAGCGACCTGACCACCTCGCTGACCTCCTCCGAGCCGGCCACCTGCCGGGCGATCTCGGCGTCGGTCAGCTCGGCGGCCTCCCGCAAGGCGTCGGCGGGCAGGCTCAGGCCGGTCGCCCGCTCCACCGCGGCGAGCAGCGCCATCGCCGCGGCGGGGTAGGAGGCGTGGGCCAGGTAGTGCGGAACGTGCACCGCGAAGCCGGCCGCCGCCATGCCGGCCTCGCCCATGCGGTACTCGATCAGCGCCATCGCGCTGCCGGGGACCTGGAGCCGGTCCACGAACGGCTGGTAGCCCTCCAGCAGGCCCGGCTGCGTCGCGTGCCCGGTGATCCCGAGCGGCCTGGTGTGCGGCACGCCCATCGGTATCCCGTGGAAGCTGGTAGCCAGCCTGACCCTCAGCCGGGCCGCCAGGCGGAGCACCGCCGCGGTGAACGCCTCCCACTCCCGGTCCGGCTCCAGCCCGTGCAGCAGCAGGAACGGCGTCCCGGCCGCGTCACGGAGCTGGTACAGGACGATCTGCGCGGTCTCGGCGCTCTCCCAGTGGTCCTTGGCGAAGATCATCGCGGGGCGCCGTGAGCGGTAGTCGATCAGCAGGTCGGCGTCGAACCGCGCCACCTCGGCGTGCTCGAGCGCGGACAGCAGGTGCATCGCCAGGAGCCGCCCGGCCGCGCCCGCGTCGACGAACCCGTCCAGGTAGTAGAGCATGACCAGGTCCGGGCCGACCTCGGGGGCGTCGGCGCTCACCTGGTAGAGGTCTGCTGGGTCGCGCGCCACCTTCGCACCCTCCTGCGCCGCTGCTCACCTATCAGTCTTACCAGCGATCGGGCGCGGGCCAGCATCCCCGGCGTCACTTGTCACGGGTCGCGGTGGCACAATAGCCGCGAAACGGTCACGGCAACAACCGCAGCCCGTGATCAGCCGGTCCCGGCCGGCCGGGCGACGGCCGGCTCCCCGGGGCGTGGCCGACGCGGGCTCAGCCCGTGCCACCGGGCGCGCGCGCGCGCGACCTCAGCGCTGATGAACTCGAAGTACCCTACCGATTCCGCCAGCCTCGCGCCCGCTGGCGTGCCGGGCCCGAGGACCTCCGCGCCGTCCCGCAGCGCCGCCGCCCACCTGGCCAGGAGCCGCCCGCGCAGGCCGATGACCTCGTCCCACACGTCGTCGGGAACGCGGTAGTAGTGGCGCCGCGAGCCCGGCTCGTCCTCCCGGTGGACCATTCCCACGCCGACCAGGTAGCGCACGCTGCCGGAGACCGCCGCGGGGCTGGCCCGGAGCGCCCCGGCCAGCTCGGCGGCGCTCATCCTGCCCGAGTCGCGGGCGAGCAAGACGGCGAACGCCCGCGCGGCCATCCGGGGCATGCCGGCCTCGACCATCAGGCCGGCGAAGCGCTCCACGAACCGGCGCGCGGCCTGGTCGCGCTCCATGACCACCGGTCACCTCCCGTGGCTAGCCCGGAACCGAACCGCGCTCTCCTCAATTTCAAACTTTCAGAATCTTGTGAACGCAGTGTAGCCTCTGACCCGTGACCAACGCGATCGAGGCGGCGGGGCTGCGCAAGTCCTACGGCAAGACCGTGGCGCTCGACGGGCTGGACCTGGCGGTCGCCTCCGGGGAGGTCCACGGGTTCCTCGGGCCGAACGGCTCGGGCAAGACGACCACGATCAGGATCCTGCTCGGGCTGCTGCGCGCCGACGGCGGCACGGCGCGCGTCCTCGGGGGGGACCCGTGGGCCCAGGCCACCCGGCTGCACCGCAGGCTCGCCTACGTCCCCGGGGAGGTGAGCCTGTGGCCGAACCTCACCGGCGGCGAGGTGATCGACCTGCTGGGCAGGCTGCGCGGCGGCCTGGACCGCGCGCGGCGCGCCGAGCTCGTCGAGCGCTTCGAGCTCGACCCGGCGGTGCGGGCGCGGGCCTACTCCAAGGGGAACAGGCAGAAGGTCGCGCTGGTCGCGGCGCTCGCGTCCGACGCCGAGCTGCTGCTGCTCGACGAGCCGACGGCGGGGCTGGACCCGCTGATGGAGGCGGCATTCCGGGCGACGGTCGAGGAGGAGCGCGCCCGGGGCCGCACGGTGCTGCTGTCCAGCCACATCCTGTCCGAGGTGGAGGCGCTCTGTGACCGGGTCACGATCATCAGGCGGGGGACGGCGGTGGAGAGCGGCAGCCTCGCCCAGCTTCGCCATCTGACCAGGACGTCGATCGCCGCCGAGCTGGCCGGCCCCCCGGACGGCCTGGCCGGCCTGCCCGGGGTTCACGACCTGGACGTCGAGGGGGCGCGGGTGCGCTGCCAGGTGGACACCGACCAGCTGGACCCGTTCCTGCGCGCGCTGGCGGCGGCCGGGGTGCGCAGCCTGGTGAGCCAGCCGCCGACCCTGGAGGAGCTCTTCCTGCGGCACTACGCGGGCGACGGGCCCGGCGTCCGCGCCGGCCCGGCCGGCGCGGAGCGGCCCGCGCCATGACGACGCTGACCGGCGCCGGCACGCTGATCAGGCTCGCCCTGCGCCGCGACCGGCTGATGCTCGCGGTCTGGCTTTACGCGTTCGCCGCGTTCGTGGGCGCGACGGTGTACGGATTCAGGGGGCTGTACCCGACGGCCGCGGCGCGCGCGGAGTTCGCCCGGACGGCCAACGGCAATCCCGCGCTGCTGTCGCTCTACGGGCCGCTCTACGGCAGCTCCCTTGGCTCGTTCACCGCCTGGCGGGACGTCACCGTCTGCGCCCTGCTGGCCGGGCTGATGAGCGTCTTCCTCGTGGTCAGGCACACGCGGGCGGAGGAGGAGGCCGGCCGGCTCGAGCTGGTCGGCGCCGCCGTGGTGGGGCGCCACGCCCCGCTGGCCGCGGTGGCGTCCGTCGCCGCCGGAGCGAACGCCGCGGTCGCCGCGGTGATGGCCGCCGTCGCCGCGGCGCTGGGCCTTCCGGCGGCCGGCTCGGTCGCCCTCGCCGCGGGAGTGGCGGCCTGCGGCCTGGCCACCGCGTCGGTGGCGGCGGTGACCGCGCAGCTCGCCCGGAGCGCCCGGACTGCCAGGGGCCTGGCCATCGGGGTGCTGGGGGCCGCCTTCCTGCTGCGGGCGGTCGGCGACTCGGTGAGCCGGACCGGCCCGCGCTGGCTGACCTGGCTCTCGCCCGTCGGCTGGGCCGAGCTGATCCGGTCGTTCGACGGGACCCGCTGGTGGACGCTGGCGCTGCCGCTCGCGCTCGCGGCCGCTGCCGCGGCGGCGGCGGCCCTGCTCGCCCGGCGGCGCGACTACGGCGCCGGGGTGCTCGCCGGGCGGCCCGGCCGGGCCGCGGCCGGCCGGGCCCTGGCGTCGCCGCTGGGGCTCGCCTGGCGGCTCCAGCGGGCGTCGCTGCTGAGCTGGGCGGGCGGCGCGCTCGTCTACGGCGTGGTCATCGGGTCGGCCTCCCGGGGGATCGGGGGGCTCTACGGGAGCGCCCAGGTGCGGCGCGCGATGGCCGAGCTCGGCGGCAGGGCCGGGCTGGTGGACGCGTTCCTGGCGGCGATGGTCCTCTTCGCCGGCCTCGCGGTCGCCGGGTTCGCGATCTCGGCGGTGCTGCGCCTGCGGTCAGAGGAGGCCGGCCAGCGCGCGGACGCCGTGCTCGCGACCGCGGTGAGCCGCACCGGCTGGGCGCTGAGCCACCTGGTGATCGCTGCCGCCGGGGCCGCTGCGATCCTCCTCGCCGCGGGCCTTGGCCTCGGCGTGGGGGCCGGCGCGCAGTCCGGCGGCCTGGGGCACCAGATCGCCCGCATGACTGGCGCCGGGATCGCCGAGCTGCCCGCGGTCCTGGTGATGGCCGGGATCGCGGTCGCGCTGCTCGGGCTCAGGCCCCGGATCGGCGCCATAGTGAGCTGGTCGGCCCTCGGGCTGGTGGTCGCGCTCGCCTTTGTCGGCGCGATCCTGCGGCTGAGCCACTGGGTGCTGGACGCCTCGCCGTTCACCCACCTGCCGAAGCTGCCGGGCGGCACGGTGAGCGCCACGCCGCTGGCGGCGCTTAGCGCGGTCGCCGCGGCGCTTGGCGCTGCGGGCCTGGCCGGCCTGCGCCGCCGCGACATCGGGTGAGCGAGCCTCCGGGCGCGGTCGTGGCCGGCCCGGCACGGGGCGGGCACGCCGTGCCCGCCCGCCCGCGCCCACGTGGCCGGCGGGCATACTGTGCGGGTGGACGACGGGCAGCTGACCAGGTCGCGGCGGATGCTCGTCCTGGCCATCTGCTGCATGAGCCTGCTCATCGTCGGCCTCGACGTGACGGTCGTCAACCTGGCGCTGCCGTCGATCCAGCGCGAGCTGCACGCGAAGGTCTCCGGGCTGCAGTGGGTGATCGCGGCGTACACGCTCGTGCTGGCCAGCCTGCTCACGCTCTCCGGGTCCACCGGGGACCGGATCGGCCGCCGGCGCACCTTCCAGGCGGGGCTGGCGACCTTCACCGCCGGCTCGCTGCTGTGCAGCCTGGCGCCCAGCCTCGGCGCGCTGGTCGCGTTCCGCATGCTGCAGGCGGTCGGGGGCTCGATGCTCAACCCGGTCGCGCTGTCGATCATCACGAACACGTTCACCGAGCCCCGGGAGCGGGCCCGCGCGATCGGGATCTGGGGCGCCGTGATCGGCGTGTCCATGGCCCTCGGGCCGATCATCGGCGGCCTGCTGGTCACCACCGTGGGCTGGCGGAGCATCTTCTGGGTGAACATCCCGGTCGGCCTGGCCGCCCTCGCCCTCACCGCCCTGTTCGTGCCCGAGTCGAGGGCGCCGCGGCCGCGCCGCGTGGACCCGCCCGGCCAGCTGCTCGTCATGGCCACTCTCGCCACCCTGGTGTTCTCGATCATCGAGGGCCCGGGCCGCGGCTGGTCCTCGCCGGCCATCCTCGGCGGCTTCGCCGCCTGCGCCGCCTGCGCCGCCGGGCTGGCCGCGTGGGAGTCCCGCCGCGCCGAGCCGCTGCTCGACCCGCGCTTCTTCCGCAGCGTCCCGTTCACCGGGGCGACCGTGATCGCGGTCTGCGCGTTCGCCGCCATGGGCGGCTTCCTCCTGCTGTCCACGATCTACCTGCAGGACGTGCGCGGCTACAGCGCGCTGCACGCCGGGCTGTTCATGCTGCCGATGGCGACGATGACCGCCCTGTGCAGCCCGCTGTCCGGCCGGATCGTCGGCGTGCGCGGCCCGCGGCTGCCGCTGGCGGGGGCCGGCCTGGCGCTGACCGCGAGCGCGGTCACGCTGACCAGGCTGGCGCCCGGGACCCCGCCGGGCAGCCTGGTGGTCAGCTACCTGCTCTTCGGCCTGGGCTTCGGCCTGGTGAACGCGCCGATCACCAACACGGCCGTGTCGGGCATGCCCAGCGCCCAGGCGGGCGTGGCCGCCGCGATCGCCTCGACCAGCAGGCAGATCGGATCCTCGCTGGGCGTCGCGGTGATCGGGTCGGCGGTCGTCTCCGCCATGACCGGGCCGCTGCGGGCCGGGTTCACCGCGGCCAGCCACGTCGGCTGGTGGATCATCGCCGGGTGCGGGGCCGCCATCCTGCTGATCGGCCTGGGCACGACCGGCCGGTGGGCGCGGCGGACCGCGGAGCGGGTGGCCGAGAGCCTGTTCCCGCCGCCCGTCGAGATCGGCGCCCGGGGCTGAGCGGCCCCGGCGCCGTCCTCCCCGCGCCGGGGCGAGGCCGGTGCGATCCGTGCGCGCGGCCGGCCGGTTCCGTAGCATGGCGCCATGGGAAGCCACCGGGCCCCGTACGGGGGCGGCGCGGGAGACCGGGTGCCGACGGGGCTCCGCCCGCCCGGCCCTGCCGGGGCCAGGCCGGCGTTCGCCCGGCCGCCCCGCCGGCGCGCGGCGCCGCGGTCCACCCTGATCATCCTCATCACCTGCGCCGCGCTGGTCATCGCCGCGGTGCTGTTCTTCGCGGCGGGGGCGGCCGCGCGGCGCCAGCCGGCCGCCTCGGGGCACCGGTCGGTCACCACCGCCTCCCGGCCGGCGCCGGCCGGCTCCGGCCGGCCAGGCTCCGGGCAGGGCGGCGGAGGGCGAGCCGGGGGCGGCGCCTCCGGGCATCCCGCGGGGCAGGTCAGGCCGGCCGCGGTGGCCCCGGGCATCGGGCTGCGCCCGGGCGCGGTGTCGCCGGTCCGGGCCGGGTACGCGATGGCCGAGGCGGCCATCCCGAAGCTGACCCCGCTGCAGCTGGCCGGCCAGCGGGTCATCTACAGCTACCGCGGCCTCAACCCGCCGCGCGGCCTGCTCTGGCTGATCGCGCACGGCGAGGCGGCGGGGGTCATCTTCTTCAGCGGAAACGTGGGCAGCCCGGCTCACCTGGCCGCCGTGGTCCGCGAGCTGGAGCGGGCCGCGGCCAGCCCGGGCAACCCGGTCCGCGCCCCGCTGCTGCTCATGACCGACCAGGAGGGCGGCCTGGTGCGCCGCCTGCCCGGCCCGCCGCTGCTGTCGGCCAAGCAGATCGGGGAGTCGGCGCACCCGTGGGCGGCCGCGCGGGCGGCGGGCGCGGGCGCGGGCGCCAACCTGCGCGGGGTCGGGCTGAACGTCAACCTGGCGCCGGTCCTCGACGTGTACCGGACGCCGGGGAACTTCATCGACCAGTACCAGCGCTCGTTCAGCAGCAACCCGAAGAAGGTGGCCAAGCTCGGCCAGCTGTACGCGACCGCCGAGCAGGCCAAGGGCGTGGCCGCCACCGTCAAGCACTTCCCCGGCCTGGGCGCGGCGGCGACCTGGCAGAACACCGACGAGCGCCCGGTCACGCTGAACCTGACGCTCCATCAGATCCGCACGATCGACGAGCTGCCCTACCGGTCGGCGATCGCCGCGAAGGTCAAGCTCGTGATGGTCTCCTGGGCGATCTACCCGGCGCTGGATCCCGCCCGCCCGGCCGGGCTGTCGAGCCGCGTCGTGCAGGGCGAGCTGCGGCGGCGGCTGGGGTTCGCCGGGGTCACGATCACCGATGCCCTGGAGGCCGGCGCGCTGGGGCCGTTCGGCTCGATCGCGCGCCGCGCCCGGCTGGCGGCGGCCGCGGGCATGGACCTGATCCTGTGCGCCGAGCAGGACTACCACGAGGGGTCGGCGGCGATGCACGCGCTGGAGGCCGCCTACCTGGCGGGCACTGCGGCGCAGCGGGCCGCGTTCACCGCCGCCGCCGAGCGGGCGATCGCGCTGCGCCACACCCTGCCCGGCTAGCCGCGGCGCGCCCGGCCCCCGGCACGCCGCCGCGGCACGTCCCGCCCGGCGCCCGCTTCCCCGGCAGGCGGTCCCGGCGCGGGCCGGGCCGGCGAGCGCCGGCGGCTCAGCCGGCCGGGGCGCCGGTCACCGGCGTCCCCGTGGCCAGCGTCGCCTCGTCGAGCAGGGCGGACAGCCGGGCGGTGACGGGCCCGGGCCGGCCATCGCCGATCACCCGCCCGTCGATGCGGGTCACCGGCGCGATCCCGCCCATCGTGCCGGTCACGAACACCTCGTCGGCGGCGTAGAACTGGGCCAGCGAGAAGTCGCCCACCTCGCACGCGATGCCCGCCGCGGCGGCCAGCTCGAGCACCGCGGCGCGGGTGATCCCCTCGGGGCAGGCGGCGGTCGACGGCGTGCCGAGGGCGCCGCCGCCGACCAGGAACAGGTGGGTGGCGTTCGTCTCGGCCACGAACCCGCGCTGGTCGAGCATGATCGCCTCATCCGCCCCGGCCGCGTTCGCCTCGATCTTCGCCAGGATCGAGGGGAGCAGGTTCGCGTGGTGGATCTTCGGGTCGAGGCAGTCCGGCGGGGGCCGCCGCACGCTGGAGGTGATCAGCGTGATCCCGGCCGGGTCGTAGACCGGGTCCTTGTGCTCGGGCAGCACGATCAGCGTCGGCCCGGCCTGATTGAGCCGCGGGTCCATGCCGCTGGTGATCTTCACCCCGCGGGTCAGCGTGAGCCTGATGTGGACGCCGTCGGTCATCCCGTTGGCGGCGAGCGTCCGCCTGATCTCTGCGGTGATCTGCTCATCGGACGGGACCGACGTGAACGCGAGCGCCAGCGCCGACCGGCGCAGCCTGGCCAGGTGCTGCTCGAGCCGGAAGATCCGGCCGCGGAACAGCCGCAGCCCCTCCCACACCGCGTCGCCGCCCTGGACCGCCGAGTCGAACGGGCTGACCGCGGCCTTGTCCCGGTGGGTGAGCCTGCCGCCGACGCTGACGATGATGTCGCGGTTGCGCTCGTCGAACCTCTGGAGCATCGCGGTGTCCTCCCGCCGTCATGCTAGGCGCGGGCCAGCCGGACGGCGGCGAGCTCGGCGTAGTACGGCTGGCAGCGGTCCGCGAGCCGCTCGAGCTCCGGGGGCAGCCCGCGAGCCGGGCCGTTCGCCGCATCCGGGCCGGGCCCCGCGCCGAACCCGGTCGAGGCCCACACGCTCGCGTACCAGTGCCTGCCCCACACCCCGTCCTCCGGGCGCGGCCCGGGCGCCCAGGAGAGCATGGCCGGGTCGAAGGCGATCCCCAGCGCGCCGCAGAGCGCCTCCAGGACCGGCCGCGGCCTGGCCACCAGGTCCGCCGCGTCGATCACCGGCCCGCCGAACCGGCGGAAGATCTCGACCTGCTGCTCCAGGCCCAGGTCGGCCAGCGTGGGCGTGGCCCGCACCCGCGCGTAGGAGGCGAGGAGCCGGCGCGGGTCGCGGATCAGGAACGCGTGCCGGAGCCCGGCGAGCGCGCCGCGGTCCACCTCGGGCAGCAGGTGGTGGGTCATGTGCTTGGCGTAGCACACGGTCTTGCCCTCCGGCAGCGCGCCCGAGGTGAGCCGCCGGACCACCTCGCGCCAGTCCGTGGGCATCGAGGCGAGGATCTCCTGCCGCCCCGGATGGTCGATGCCGGTGCGGGCCAGGTAGTAGCCGTAGAGCGGCTCGTCGACGACGACGGCGTCCGCCCGGCTGCCGAACGAGCGCATCAGGGCCGTGGACAGCGTCCTGGGCCCGGACCACATCGCGATCCTGGCGACCTCGCTCATCGGAGCCGGCCCCGTGCCCCGCGCGGCCCCGCACCGCGCGCCACCGCGCCCGGCTGCGTCACCCTTCCCGCCGGTCAGAACGCCACCACGCTGCGCAGCACCTCGCCGCGGCCCATCTTGGCGAACGCCTCCTCGACTCCGTCGAGCGGGATCGTCTCGGTCACGAACTTCTCCAGCGGCAGCCGCCCGCGCAGGTGCAGGTCGGTGAGCATCGGGAAGTCCCGGTCCGGGAGGCAGTCGCCGTACCAGGACGACCGTAGCTGCCCGCCCCGGCCGAACACGTCGAGCAGCGGGAGCTCCAGCCGCATGTCCGGCGTCGGCACCCCGACCAGCACCACGGTCCCGGCCAGGTCGCGGGCGTAGAACGCCTGCGTGTACGTCTCCGGGCGGCCCACCGCCTCGATCACCACGTCGGCGCCGTGGCCGCCGGTCAGCTCCCGGATCCGCTCCACCGGGTCGGCGGCGCGGGAGTTGACGGTGTCCGTGGCGCCGAGCTCGCGGGCCCAGGCGAGCTTGCGGTCGTCGATGTCCACCCCGATGACCGTGCCCGCCCCGGCCAGGCGCGCGCCGAGGACCGCCGCGCAGCCGACGCCGCCGCAGCCGATCACCGCCACGGAGTCGCCCCGGCTCACCTGGCCGGTGTTGAGCGCCGCGCCGAGCCCTGCCATCACGCCGCAGCCGAGCAGCCCGGCCACCTCGGGCCTGACCCGCGGGCTCACCTTGGTGCACTGCCCGGCCGCGACGAGGGTCTTCCCGGCGAACGCGCCGATCCCCAGCGCGGGGGAGAGCACGCTCCCGTCGGCCAGGGTCATCTTCTGCGCGGCGTTGCGGGTGGCGAAGCAGTACCATGGCCGCCCGCGCCGGCACGCGCGGCACTGCCCGCAGACCGCGCGCCAGTTGAGGATCACGAAGTCGCCGGGTGCGACGTCGGTCACGCCGCCGCCGACCGCCTCCACGATCCCGGCCGCCTCGTGGCCGAGCAGGTACGGGAAGTCCCCGCCGATCCCGCCCTCGCGGTAGTGCAGGTCGGTGTGGCAGACCCCGCACGCCTGGACCCGGACCAGCGCCTCGCCCGGCCCCGGGTCGGGGACGATCACGGTGGCGAGCTCGACCGGAGCGCCCTTGCTGCGGGCGATCACGCCCGTCACCTCGTGTGCCATGGGGTCCCGTGCCTTTCCTTCCGAGGAGGACGATGCCTGCGCGCCGGCCCGGGCCGGCGGCGGCCGCCTCAGCCGGCCGTCTCCGGCTGGGCCGATGATACGGTTCAGCCCCGCCGGACCAGAACCGCGACCGGGACCTCCCGCGGCGCCAGCGAGCGCAGCGCCTGCCTGACCTCGTCGAGCGTGACGCCCCGGACCGTCAGCCGGTACGTCGGCGACGGCCCGTGCAGCGGCGTGACCAGCGCCGTGGGCCGCAGCAGGTACCAGAACGGGATGAGCAGCAGAAGCCAGCGCCGCGCCCGGGACAGCGGCCCGTGCGCGAAGCCGCGGGTCATGACCGGAGCGGTCGGGCTCACCACGAACTCCAGGCGCACCCCGCCCCGGCGCTGCGCGATCCGCACCCGCTCGATGTGCTGCCAGGGCAGGTGCCGTGCCTCGCGGCGGCGCCGCCCGCGGCGCCGGGTGGAGGCGGGCAGGCCGAGGCGGACGCCATCGGCGTCGGCGGCGAACGCGCGCACCCGCAGCGCGGCCAGCGTCGCGAGGAGCGTGATCACCGCGCCGAGCAGGCCCGCCGCCGCGGCCAGCCGGAACCAGCCGGGCAGCTGCCGGGCGTACGCGAGCAGGAGCGCGGCGGCCGCGTACCAGACCGGGACCTGCCAGAGGAAGCCGCGCGGGAAGATCGCCGAAGGCCCGGCCACCGGGGTGGAGATGCGCTCCTGCATGGTTGGCTCCTCCATGTCGCGGCTATGCCGATCGTCCACCGGGCGGCCCCGGACGGCAACCCCGCCCCGTCCGGGCGCGCGCCCCCGCAGCCCGGGCTGTGCCGCCTGCGGGTTCGCCCCGCCTGGGCGATGTTCTCCGGCCCGGCGCGATCTCCCGCCCGGCCGGGGCGGACGGTAACCGGTTCGGGCCGTTCTTGTCGCGGCGAGGCCGGCGATGCCGGATGATGAAGCAATCTCGGCACGGCTGAGAGCCGCCAGCGATCGAACCGCCAGCGTCAGGGGGACCGCTTCGGATGAGCAACGGTCGGCCGTACGGTGACTTCCGGGCCCCGTCCGGGTCGCCCACGGGCCGCTTCGGCTCGGCCGGGAGCGACTGGCCTGATGGCGAGGAGCCGGGGATCGTGAGCTCGGACGGCTTCGGGCCCACGTGGCTGGATGAGGACGCGGGCAGGGCATGGCCCGGCAGCGGGCCGGGCGACGGGCGGCGCAGCGAGCGGCCGGGGCGCCGGGAACGGCGCGCGGGCGGACGGGGCGGCCACCACCCGGCGAGCCGTGACATCGACGACGCCGACTACGAGTGGTACCGCTACCTGGGCGAGGGGCGGGGCGGCGCGCCTTCCGGGCCGGATCGCCGGGCTCCGGCCTCTTCCGAGCCGCCGCGGACCGGGCCCGGGCGGCTCGCCGGGGGAACGGCCGGCCGGCGGGCGGCGGACGAGCAGTCCCGGCCGCTCTACCCGTCGTGGGATGACGACTACGCCCGGCCGCTGTACCCGGCCCAGGACCTCGCCGCTCCGCCCCGGCCGGCGTCAGCGCCCCGGCCGGCCGGCCCACCGCGGCCCGCGGGCCTTCAGCCCCTGGCCGATCCCCCCCCGTTGGCCGGCCTTCCGCGGCCGGCCGTGGGCAGGCAGTCGCCGTCCGGTGAGTTCCCAGTGCGCGGGCCTGGCGCGGCCGGAACCCGGGACGACCGGTCCTGGGACCGGGGCGGCCGCGAGCGGCCGGGCCAGGGTGATCACGCGCCTGGCAGCCGGGGCCGGCCGCTCGGCGACTCCGCCCCGGACCGCACCGGGCGCCCTGGCACCCGCGGTGCGGCCGTTCCGCCCGGGGAACGGCCCCCCGGACCCGGGCCGGCGCGAGGGCCACGGCCCAGGCCCCTGGCCGACGGTGAGTGGCCGCCCCGGAGCGCGGCCGGGCGGCTGCCCGTGGAGGACCGGGACGCCGGCGCCGCGTCCGCGCGCCAGCGGCGCTCCGGCGATCCGGTGCCGCCCGGCGACCTGGACATCGACCTGGACGGGGAGATCGGGTTCCGGCAGCTGCGCGGCCGCGCCGGACGTGGCGCAGCGACCCGGCCAGGGCGCGGCGGCCGGCCCGGGCGAGGCGGCCGGGGAGGCGGGGACGGCCAGTCGGCCGGGCCGGCGTCGGACCGCGGGCATGAGGTGTTCGCCGGCTCCGAGCGGGAGGCCCCGCGCGGGCTCAGGGCACGCCCGGAGCACGAGGCAAGGCCGGGGACGGCCGGGGCGCCCGGGCCCGCCGCGAAGCCGGGCCGCGCCACAGCCTCGCACCTGGCTGGGCCAGCCCGTGCGGCCCGGCCGGAGCGCACCCTGGGACCGGCCGGCGCGACCGGGCCGTCCCGCGTGATCGGGCCGGTCCAGGTGACCGGGGAAGGCCGCCTGCCTGCGGGACTCCCGGCCGGCCCGGACACAGATCTCGCGGCTGATCCGCCACGCCGCGCCGTGGCCCGGGCCGCGGCCGGCCCTGCCGCCTGGGCCGCCTCCGCGGGCGGACCAGCAGCAGCCGCCCGGCCTCCGGCCGCCGAGCGGGCCCCGGCCGCCGAGCGGACCGCTCGCTCGGCGCTCCGGCGCGCCCGGGCAGGCGGTCCCCTGGGCGTGATCCGGCGGCTGCCCATGCGAGCGCGGATCGTGAGCGGCTCGGCGATCCTCGCGGTGCTCGCCGTCGCGGCCTACTTCCTGCTATCCGGCCCGCCCAGTCACGTGATCACGGTGCCGGCCAGGCTGGGCGGCTGGGTCAAGGAGGCCGCCCTCGCCAACGAGACGGCCCTGCAGCTCAGGAGCCGGATCGTGTCGCAGGCGCAGGGCGAGGTCAGCAACGTCGTCGCCGCGGTCTATGAGAAGAAGACCGGCCCGGGCACCGCCGCTGGGCCGCAGGTCATCGTGCTCATCGGCGGGAACCTGGCCGGCGGGGAATCGGCGAGCAGCTTCATCAGCGGCATGGTGACCCAGCTGCGCGGGTCCGTCACCACGAGCCCGGGCCGGCTGGGCGGCGAGGCTGCCTGCGCGCCCGGGGTGAACGGCGGGCCGGCCGAGTGCGCGTGGGCCGACAACGACACGTTCGGGGTGCTGGTGTCGGCGACGATGAGCGTTCCAGGGCTCGCCGCGCAGTTGCGGCTGATGCGCCCGCTGGTCGAGCACGTTCGCCGCTGAGCGGCGCCGGGCGCTGCGCGGTGGCTGGGCTGTCAGCCGCCGGCGCGGCCCGGGTCCTCCGCGGTCTCCTCCGGGTTCGCGCCCGGCTTCGGGGCGGCCGGGCGCAGCGACACCCGGGCCACCGCCATCGCGATCGCCGCCGCGAGGATCGCCAGCCCGGCCAGCTGGCCGCCGATCAGGCGCGGGTCCAGCGGAAGGGTCGATGACGCCGGGGCGACGCTCACGGCCCGCTGGCGGCGAGCGTGCCTGGCGCTGGCCGACGGGGTGACGACGGGGAACAGGGTGGACAGGTTGCTCGGCGGCACCGTCGTGCCCGGCAGCGGGGGGTAGGAGATCGGAGGCAGCCCGGACCCGGTCGCCGGCGGCGTGGGCGACGGCATGGCCTGGCCCACCAGGACCGCCACCGAGGCCTGAGCCGGGGACAGGTCCGGTGCCTGAACGGTCACGATCAGGGTGATCTGCTCCCCGGCGGTCGCGGGAAGCCCGACGTGGACCCGGACCAGCAACTCGACCGCCTGACCGGCTCCGAGCGGCCCCACCGAGCAGACGCGGTGGCGCGCCGCCGGGCACAGGGTGAACCGGGGAGGCCAGGCGCCCTTCCCGGTGCTGCGGGCCTGGACCGTCATCCGCTGGGTCGCGAGCGTGCTCCACACCCAGATCGAGTAGGTCAGCTCGCCGCCCGGCACGTCCCGCGAGTCCCGCCGCACGAGCCGCGCGGTGACGCAGATCGCGCCAGGCGAGGGAGACGGCGACGGCGTGCCGGTCGGGCTCGGCGTCGGGGGCGGCGTGGACGAAGGCGCGGGAGACGGGGTCGGGCTGGCAGATGACGGGCTCGGGGACGGGGCCGGGCTCGGCGAGGATGGCCCCGGGGTTGGGGACGGGCTCGCCGAGGACGGGCTCGCCGAGGACGGGCTCGCCGAGGACGGGCTCGCCGAGGACGGGCTCGCCGAGGACGGGCTCGGGCTCGGCGTGCCGGACGCCGAGCGCGTGCCCGCCCGCGAGGGCCGCGCGGCGCTGCCCGAGGGGCTCGGCGCGAGACGCGCGGCGTGAGGGCCTGACGGCCTCGGGCCATGACTGGCCTGGCGGGCGGGGGAGCGCGGGGTTCCGGGGGCTGCCAGCCGCTTGGCGTACCGGGCGTTCCGCCCGGTACCGGCCGCGCACGGCGAGCCCTGAGCCCTGGCCGGCGCCGACGGCACCTGCCGAGCCGGTGACATCGCCCGCGCGGGCGGCGTCCCGGGCGGCGAGGCAGTCCCCGCCACCGCGAGGGCCGGCGCGATCAGGAACGCGCCCGCCAGCGCGCCCGCGGCCACCACCGCCGTCCGCCCAGTTCGCACGATCCCGAACGGCACCGCACCACCCCGGCAATTGAACGGGCAAGACCACGTCGCCGTGCTGACGTCCACAGTATCCGGCGGAGCATCGCCGTGCCATCGGCCGGCGCCCGGGCGCCCGCCGCGCGGCGCGGCACGCGAGGCCGGCCTGCGGTCGCCGGGATTGTCGCGCTCGCCACGGCAGCGACCTGCTCGTGTGCCATCGGCTCGCGCTCGGCCGCCAGGCCGTCGGAGACCTGATGGGCGGCGGGCCGGACCAGGTGCCGGACCGGTACGCCAGGGCCGGCCCGGCCAAGCTGCTGCCGACGGGAGTGGCGGTGCGGCTGGTTCACGGCACGGCCGACGACCAGGTCCCGTGGCAGGTGAGCGTGAGCTACGCCCGCAGGGCGCGCGCGGCGGGCGATCATGCGATCTGCGTCCTGCGGCCCGGTGCCGGGCACTTCGACGTGATCGACCCGATGTCGGGCGCCTGGCCTGCGGTGCTGGCGGCGTTCCGGGCCGCAGCGGAGACGGGGCCTGCGGCGGGCTGAACGCCGCGACCGCCCGGCGGATGGCCCGGGACCGGATCTGCCGCGTTCGCCGGCGAGGTGGCGCGATCCGCGCCGCGGGATGGTGCGGCGCGGCTGCCGGATCGTGGCGCGGCCCGGCCGCGAGGATCGCGGTCCGCGGCGCCCGCCGTGATCGTGTATGCTCGCCTAGCACGCTGCGGCGCAGGCGATCACCCGAGATGCCTGCGTGCGGCCCGGGCGGGCACGGCCCGCCTCGCCCCCTTAGCTCAGTCGGCAGAGCGTCTCCATGGTAAGGAGAAGGTCTACGGTTCGATTCCGTAAGGGGGCTCCAGGTCAGAGGCATGATTCGAATGACTCGAACAAGCTGGTGGGGCCATAGACGGGGCCAAGAGGCTTGCGGTCCGGCTGCGTGGTCTGGAGTAGCCAGCGGACGGTGTCAGCCATGACCCGATCCGCAAGGCAGACGGCCGTAGGCCGAGTCGGCAAGAGCGCTGCTGTAGCGGCTACGCGCAGAATGAGCGTTTCCACTGGCCGAACGGCTTGGCCGGCAACCGGGCGGTGGATCGCGACCCGAGACGCTTCCGCACTTGACAGGGCGATGACAGCCCAAGGACAGATGCCGAGATAAACACACCGGCAACCCGGGAGGCATGCAGTCCCTGCTCATACAGCATAGTGATGTCGCAACCGAGGGTTATCTTGATGGCAGACATGCAAGCCGAGGGGAGCAGCCATGACGCGCTTGCCGGAGACCGTGCCCCCCGACTACGACAACCCTCTGCCGATCCCGCAAGCCGACCACGCCGGGGAGGAGGGGGAAGACCAGGCGGCAGCCATGGAGGAGCAGCGCGAAGTCGCGGTCGAGGCATGGAAGATGGGGCGCAAGCTGAGGGCGTCCAAGCGGATCCCGCGAGCGGCCCGGATCCCGCGCATGCACCCGGGAATGTGGAGGAGCGGCCGGTAAGCTACACGCCGCTCTTCGAGGCGCAGCACGAAGCCCGCTACCTGCGCCGCAGTCTAATTCGCGCATACCAGGACCATCATGACTGTCGATTGGCGGTCATGATCGATCTGATCCACCCCGATAGCATCACGCTCTTCGCCGAACTCCTCCATGGCGCCGATCCCAGCAAAGAGCTTCACCTGCTGCTCCGCTCCCCAGGAGGAGACGGCGAAATAGCGATCCGGCTGGCCCGGATGGCCCAGGCATCTTGCGCCAAGTTCGTCGTCGTGGTACCGGACATCGCCAAGAGCGCTGCAACGATCTTCGCTCTGGGCGCCGATGAGATCATCATGGGACCGCCATCTGATCTCGGCCCGATCGATCCCCAGGTGCTCGTACCGGAGCGGGGCTATGTCAGCGCCAAGGAGGTGATCGCCGCCGTCGACGATGCACTGGACGACGTGCACAAGCGGTCCGGCACCTACGCGCTACATTCCGCTCTGCTCGGCATGGGCAACGTCGATGCCACGCTCTACCAATTCGCGAAATCTGCGCTTGGGCAGACCAAGGAGATCGCCCGTCAGGCCATCGAGAGCAATCCGCGCCGTACGGGAGAGAGAATGGACGCGCTGATCGAGGCAGTTGCTGAGAGGCTGATCACCGATCCGCGAGTGCATTCGGCGGTGATCGGGGCTGCCGAGGCGCGCAAAGTCGGTCTTCCCATCAAGGAACTCAAGCCCGGCTCCGAATGGTGGCAGGAGATCTGGACGATCTGGACTCGCTACTTCGCCATGCGAGTAGACGACAAGCTGATCTACGAAGGCGAAACGGCTTCCCAGGTCTACCGACGCTACTTCGAACCCCCCGATCGCACCGAGCCCGACCGGAACGCGTCGGCTCGGCCCTAACCCGGCTGGTTCGTCCCGCCGCCAGCCCCGCCGGCCAGGTGCGGCCTCCGGGGTGATGGCTTGCGTGACTTGAAGTGATCCCGGCAGTCTGGTCAGTGGCTGGCGACAGCCGCATGGTTGAGGAGTTGCTCCGTCACAAGTGCCCATTGGTGCGATCCTCGGGAGGCGCTGACGCGTCTTGTCTGTGGACGTACGCCGGGCGGAGGGAACCCGGATGCTCGATGCCACGCTGGAGGTGCCGGAGGCTGGGCAGCTGGTGCGGGTGCGCGGTCAGCAGTGGGTGGTGGCGGCGGTCAAGCAGAGCAGCCAGCCGGTCGATGAGCTGGCCGCGACCCACCTGCCCGGCCGGACCCTGGTGCAGTTGACGAGCGTCAGCGACGACGACCTGGGGGAGGAGCTGACGCTGGTCTGGGAGGTGGAGCCGGGGCGGGAGGTCGTCCCGGCGACCAAGCTTCCCGAGGTCACCGGGGACGGCTGGGATGACCCGCAGCGGCTGGGCGCGTTCTTGGACGCGGTCCGGTGGGGGACGGTGGCGAGCGCGGATACCCGCACGTTGCAGGCGCCGTTCCGGTCCGGGGTGCGGATCGAGGAGTACCAGCTGGAGCCGGTGGCACGGGCGCTGGCGATGCCGCGGGTGAACCTGCTGATCGCCGACGACGTGGGGCTGGGGAAGACGGTCGAGGCCGGCCTGGTGATCCAGGAGATGCTGCTGCGGCACCGGGCCCGGCGGGTGCTGGTGGTCTGCCCGGCGTCGCTGACGCTGAAGTGGCGCGAGGAGTTGGCCGAGAAGTTCGGCCTGGAGTTCACGATCCTGGACGCCGCCGCGCTGCGGGAGCTGCGGCGCACCCACGGCCTGGAGGCGAACCCGTTCGCGGTGTACCCGCGGACGGTGATCAGCCTGCAGTGGCTGCGCACCCCCCGGGTGCAGCGGCTGCTGGATGAGGTGCTGACCCCGCAGGCCCGGTACCCGGGCTATATCGACCTGCTGGTGGTGGACGAGGCACACCACTGCGCACCCCCGGCCCCGCCGCGGGCCACCGGGTACCCGGTGGACAGCAAGCAGACCCAGGCGGTGCGCCGGCTGGGGGAGTACAGCCAGCACCGGCTGTTCTTGTCGGCGACCCCGCACAACGGGTACCCGGAGTCGTGGCAGGCGCTGCTGGCGATGCTCGACCCGCAGCGGTTCGTCCGCGGCCAGGATCCCGATGAGGCCCTGGTGCGCCAGGTGATGGTGCGCCGCCTCAAGGGCGACATCCGCGAACCCGACGGCTCGCCCCGGTTCCCGGGGCGGCGCAACCGCGCGATCGACATCGCCTACACCGACGCCGAGCGGGCGGCGCACGCGCTCATCGACCAGTACGCCACGCTGCAACGGAGCCGGCCGGGCCGGGCGCGCGCCCGGGCCACCGACCTGATCACGCTGCTGCTGAAGAAGCGGCTGTTCTCCTCCCCGGCCGCGTTCGCCGCCACCCTCGATGGCTACCTGGACAGCCGGGGCACCGGGAGCCGGCCGGCCAGCCGCGTGGCCGGCCCCGGCGACGATGACGGCGAGGTTCCCTCCTGGCTGGCCGAGGCGCTGGACTGGGACACTGACCCCTCCGATGAGGAGCCCGGCAGCGACCCCGAGCGGGAGCTGCTCGACCGGATCGCGGAACTCCAGCCCGAGTCGTCGGTGATGGAGCAGGCGCTGCTGGACCAGCTCGCCGCCTGGGCGCACCGCCACGCCGAGCCCGCCGACAGCAAGGCCAAGGCCCTGATCGCGGAGCTGGACCGGATCTGCAGGCCCGGCGGCACCTGGAACGACCAGCGGGTCGTGGTGTTCACCGAGTACCGGGCGACCCAGACCTGGCTGGCGGGCCTGCTGGAGGCGCGCGGCCTGGGCGGGGAGCGGCTCGGCCTGCTGCATGGCGGGATGGACGAGGCCCGCCGTGAGCGGCTCAAGGCCGCGTTCCAGGCCGCCCCGGAACGGGACCCGGTGCGGATACTGCTGGCGACCGACGCCGCCAGCGAGGGGATCGACCTGCAGCGTCACTGCCACCACATGATCCACTACGACATCCCGTTCAACCCCAACCGGCTGGAGCAGCGGATCGGGCGCCTGGACCGCTACCTCCAGGAACACCAGGTGGACGTGGCCCACTTCGCGGGCGCGAGCTGGCACGACGCGCCGCCCGGGTCGTATGAGGCGGACCTGGAGTACCTGTCCCGCGTCGCGCAGAAGATCGCGGTCGCGAGGGAAGACCTGGGCAGTGTCAACCCGGTCCTGGCCTACGCGGTCGAGGCGCGGATGCTGGGCCGCCCGGTGCTGGCGGACCCGCTGGCCGTCAGCCCCAAGCCGTCAACGAGCGCGCTGAAAGCCGAAGCAGACGTGCGGGAGCAGGTCCGCAGGCTCCGCCGGCAGCTCGATGACAGCGTGCACACTCTGCACGTGGCCCCGGCCAACGTCCGCCGGGTGGTGGACACCGGCCTGGCGCTGGCGGGCCAGCCGCCGCTGGCCGGCCTGGACGGCCCGGTCAGCGGCCTGGTCGCGCCGCCGGACCTGCGGGCCGGGTGGGAGCGTACCGTCACCGGGCTGGCGGACCCGCTGACCGGCGAGCCCCGGCCGCTGACGTTCGACCCGCGGCTGGCCGCCGGGCGCGACGATGTGGTGCTCGCTCACCTGGAGCACCCGCTGGTGGCCCAGGCGACCCGGCTGCTGCGCAGCGCGCTGTGGGGCGGGCGCCTCCCGCTGCACCGGGCCGCGGCGGTGCGGTTCACCCCGCCGGCCGGCGCCGGCATCGACGGGGTGCTGGTGGCGGTGTTCGCCCGGCTGGTGATCGTGGGCGCCGACGGCAGGCGGCTGCATGAGGAGGTGATGCTGGCCGCCCGCGTCGTGCCGCCGGAGGGCCGGTCCCGCCGGCTGGAGCTGGAGCAGCCCCGGTACGCGCGGCTGCGCGGTGCGGTGGAAACTGCCCTGGAGCCGCAGTCCTGCAGGCAGGCATCCGCGGCAGAACGGCAGCTCGTGGTGGACCGCTGGCCAGAGCTGGAGGCCCCGCTCGCGGCCGATGTCCAGGCCCGCGCTGCCGAGCGGGTCGCCGCCCTGGAGCGCGACCTGGCCCGCCGCCGGGACGAGGAGATCAGGCGCACCGGGGCGGTGTTCGATCAGCTCCGGCTCACCCTGGAATCGGCCCTGCAGGGCCCCGCGCCGGTCCAGCTCACCTTCGACGACCTCGATGCCGCCGAACGGGCGCAACTGGACCGGGACCGGGCGGCGTGGCAGGCGCGGCTGGACGGGCTGGACGAGGAGCGGGCCCGGGAGCTGGCCGCGGTCGGGCACCGGTACGCCGGGGTGCGCGAGCTGGTGTTCCCGTTCGCGGTCGCGGTGTGCGTGCCCGAGGGCGGTGGCGGCCGGTGAGCCCGCGGCGGGCCCGCGGCGCCCCCGGCGGGCCGCATGCCTGGCTGGAGCTGCTGCAAACCTCGGGGCCGTTCCTGACGCTGCCGGTCGTCCAGCGGGCCTTCCCCGGCGGGCTGCCCCCGGTCCCGGCCGGGCAGCGGGCAAGAGTCCGGGCGCTGGCCGCGGACATGCTGGACAGCCGCGGCGCCAGCCGGCATGCGCTGATCGCCGCCGTGCTGCGCGACGTGCTCGACTGGCAGCATCACCTGCGCATCGACGCGGACATGCCGGAGCACCTGGCCGAGCCGGTGCCCGAGCACGGCCTGCTGGTCCGCCCCGATTTCGGCTTCTACGCCGACGACGCCAGCAGCGGGGACGACACTGGCGGCGGGGCTGGCGAGGACGACGGCCCCGCAGAGGGCGATGAGGAGAGCGGCGACGCTGAGGAAGGCGCGGCCGCTGGCCTGCCCGGTGCGCCCGACGGCGGGCGCGGGCCGTGGCGGCTGCTTGGCATCTACCTGCCGTGGGGCACGCACCCGCTGGCCCGCACGACCACCGGCGGCTGGGCCGCCAGCGGGGTCGAGCGGCTCGCCGTGCTGCTGCGCGCCCGCGACGTGCCGGTCGGCGTGGCCACCGACGGTCGCTGGTGGGCGCTGGTGTGGGCGCCGCGCGGCGGCACGACCGGCGCGGCGGTGTGGGATGCGGGCTGGTTCAGCGAGGACCCCGCCTCGCTGCGGGCCCTGGCCGCGCTGCTGCACCGGGCCCGGTTCCTGGCCGTCGCGCCGGGCGACCGGCTGCCCGCGCTGCTGCGCGAAAGCCTGCAACGGCAGGAGGAGGTCACCGAAACCCTGGGCCGCCAGGTCCGGGAGGCGGTCGAGATGCTCGCCGTCACGCTGGACGGGCTGGACCGGGAATCGTCCGGGCGGCTGCTCGCCGGGGTGGACGACGACGAGTTCTTCAGCGGCGTGGTCACGGTGATGATGCGGGTCGTGTTCCTGCTGTTCGCCGAGGAACGGCGGCTGCTGCCCAGCGACGATGACCTCTACGTCACCGGGTACGGCGTCGGCCAGCTCGTGGAGCAGCTTGAGCAGCAGGCCAGCCTGGCCGGGGAGCAGGCCCTGGAGCACCGCACCGCCGCCTGGCACCGGCTGCTCGCCCTCACCCGGGCCGTCCACGCCGGGGTGGCGCACGAGGACCTGCGGCTGCCCGCCTACGGCGGCGGCCTGTTCGACCCCGGCCGGTACCCGTGGCTGGAGGGCCATCGGCCAGGTGAGCCCGCCGCCGCGGCGCGGCCGCCCGCGGTGGACGACCGGACGGTGCTGCGGATGCTGCGCGCCGTCCAGTACGTGCAGATCGGCGGGGAGCGGAGGCGGCTCAGCTTCCGCGCCCTGGACGTGGAACAGATCGGCTACGTCTACGAGGGCCTGCTCGAACTGGAAATCCGCACCGCCGGCGAGGTCGTGCTCGGCCTGCACCGGCCCGCCCGGTGGCCGCGCAAGATCAAGCACGACAGCGAGGCCAGCCTGGCGGAGGCGGCAGCCCGCCAAGACGACGGGACGCTGGTCACCTGGCTGGCCGAGCGCACCGGCTGGCCTGCCGCCACGGTGAAGGCCCGGCTCGCCGGCGGCGCCACGGCCGACCAGCGCGCCGCCATCGCCCGGGTCACCGGCGCCGACCCGGGGCTGGCCGCAGCGATCGCACCGCTGGCCGGGGTGCTGCGCTACGACGAGCGCGGCCTGCCCGCGATCACGCTGCCCGGTGGCAGGTACGTGTCCCGCTCCAGCCGCCGCGCCGCCACCGGCACCCACTACACGCCCCGCTCGCTGGCCGAGGAGGTCGCGGCCGGGGCGCTGGAGCCGCTGGTCTACCGGCCCGGCCCGCTCGACACCGCCGACGAGTCCGCCTGGCAGCTCCGGCCCTCCCCCGAGATCCTCCAGCTCCGCGTCGCCGACATCGCCATGGGCTCCGGCGCGTTCCTGGTCGCCGCCTGCCGCTACCTCGCCGACCGGCTGGTCGAAGCCTGGCGCGCCGAAGGCCGCGCCGACGCCCTCGCCGCCCGGCTGCACCAGGACAGTTACCGGGCCGGGGCGGACGCCGAGGCCGAGCAGGTGCTGCTGGAAGCCCGCCGCCAGGTCGCCGAGCACTGCCTGTACGGGGTGGACATCAACCCGCTCGCGGTCGAGATGGCCAAGCTGTCGCTCTGGCTGATCACCATGGACCGCGAGCGCCCGTTCGGGTTCCTCGACGACCGGCTGGTCAGCGGCGACAGCCTGCTCGGCCTCACCAGCCTGGACCAGCTTGAGGAGCTGCACATGGACCCGGCCGCCGGGCGCCGCCTGCACGCCGGGACGCTGGACTTCACCTCCGGCTGGCGCACCCTGCTGCTGCGCGCCGCGGGCCTGCGGCGGCGGATCACCGCCACCCCGGTGACCACGATCCGCGACGTGGAGCACAAGGCCCGGCTGCTCACCGAGGCCAACGGCCTGTCGGGCACCCTGGCTGCGGTCGCCGACGCTATCACCGCGGCCGGCCTGGCCTGCGCCGGGCAGAAGGGGAAGAAGTCCGACGCCGCGTTCCTGGGCCTGGAGGTACGGGTCGCCAACGCCATGGCCGACGGCACGGGCAGCCTCCGGGACTGGGCCGGTGAGCTGCTGCAAGCCGGGCGCCCGGAAGGCACTGCGGAACGAACGGCCGTGCACTGGCCGCTGGCCTTCCCCGAGGTGTTCGCCGACACCCCGCAGCCAGGCTTCGACGCCATCATCGGTAACCCGCCATTTCTAGGGGGCAAGAAGATATCCGGCACGCTGGGTGACGACTACCTCGGATGGCTCCAGCGCTGGGACGGCAACACCGTTCGTGGTAGCGCCGATCTGGCGGCCCGGTTCGTGCTCCGCGCGCAGCGCCTGCTGTCCGCGCGCGGCCAGCTTGGCTTCGTCACGGTCAACACCCTCATCGAGGGAGACACCCTGGAAGTCGGCCTGGTTCAGGCGGCCGGCCGCGGGCTGGCCATCCGCGCCGGGCGGTCCCCGCATCCGTGGCCGACCGCGAGCGCGAGCCTGCAGATCGTGGAGACCTGGGCCAGCCGGGCACCTCTCGCTAAGGCGGCCGCGCACTGGCTGGACGGCGAGGCAGTCCCTGCCATCGGCCCCGACCTCCAGCCGTACGGGCGGGTCCGGGAACGCCCCAGACGGCTGCGCGAGAACGACGGTATCGCGTTCATCGGCTCCTATGTGCTCGGCACGGGGTTTGTCCTGGCGCCCGAGCAGGCGCGGGAGCTGATCGCCCGCGACCCGCGCAACGCCGACGTGCTCCAGCCGTATGTGATCGGCAGGGACCTCAACCAGCGGCCGGACTGCTCGGCCAGCCGGTGGGTCATCAACTTCCAAGAATGGTCGCTCGAACGCTGTCAAAAGTATCCGGACGTCTTGGCGATTGTGGAACGCAAGGTACGCCCAGAGCGGCAACGAAAGAACGTGGCCAAGTATCCGCGAATGGTCTATGAATGGTGGAAGTTCTGGCAGAACCGTCAAGGACTTGAAGAGGCGATCCAGGGGCTCGATCACGTGCTGGCGATCGCCCGGGTGTCCAGCTCGCTGGCACCGGTGTGCGTACCAACCGGACCCGTGTACTCGGAGAAAGTGGTCATCTTCGCGACCGACGCTCTCGACCAGCTTGCGGTGTTGGCATCCAGCGCGCACATTGCCTGGACTATCCGTTACACCTCGACGCTTGGGACTTCTATCAATTACTCACCCTCAGATGTCTTCCTGACGCTGCCGAGGCCGCAGCCGACGGCGGAACTGCATGAGCTGGGGGAGGAGCTGGACCGGGTGCGGCGGGAGGTGATGCTGGGGCGGTGGTGGGGGCTGACCACGACGTACAACCAGGTGCACGATCCCGATTGCCACGATGCTGGCGTTCAGGAACTTCGGGACATTCACGTGGCGGTCGACGAGGCGGTGCTGCGGGCGTACGGGTGGGCGGACCTGGACCTGAAGATCGGGCACCACCCGACGAAGATCGGGGTGCGGTGGACGGTGAGCGCGGAGGCCCGGTTCGAGTTGCTGGACCGGCTGCTGGAGGAGAACCTGCGGCGGTGGCGGGAGGAGAACCCGTGACCGAGGCGGGCGCCGGGCGCCCGGACGGGCCGGTCACCTCGTTGGAGGTGCGCGCGGAGCTGGAGGACCGGCTGGAGCGGGACCTGCTGGGCCCCTGGGATGGGCCAGAGGAGGAACTGCCGCCGGGCACGTCGCCGGCGGAGCGGTACCTGCTGGGGCGCCTGGTCCCCCGGGACGCGCCGGTCGACCCGGCGACGGCCGATGCAGCGGGCACGGGAGACGATCCGGCGCTGGTGGAGCGCGAGGTCGCCGCGGCAGCCGACGCCGGCGACACCGACGTGGAGAGCGAGGCGGCGGTCCGCGCCGGGAGCCTGGCCGCCTCGGCGATCGGCCTGTCGTTCACCGTGCCCGGGGATGTGGGCGCCGTGGCGGTGAGCGCGGAGTGGGGCCGGTACGAGCGGGTGCCCTCGGAGGTCCACGAGACCGAGCAGGGCCGGCCGCGGACGGTGTGGAAGCGCCGCCCGGCCGGGGGACCGGTGACGGTGCCGCTCGATGCCGAGGGCTCCGGCGGCCTGGTACCGGACCCCCGGCAGGAGGGGGTGGTGGTCCGCTACACCGTGCGGCACCGGGGCCGGCGGCGGGTGGTGGAGCTGGCCTTGGTGAACGCCCAGCGGCCGGTCACCTCGCTGCCGGACACGGCGCGGGTGTACCAGGCGCGGCTGACGGTGACCGCGGCCGATGGCCGCAGCGCAATCTTCGTCGGGCACAACGACCCGGAGCTGGGCAACCCGCCCAGCAGCTACGACGATGAGCTGCTGCACCTGGCGCTGCTGCACCGCGCCCACCGCGAGTACGCGCACGGCCGCCAGTGCGCGGTGGACGCCGAGGTCCGCGACGGGGAGGCCCGGGCCTGGCGGCTGACCACCACGTGTTTCCCGGCGGCGGAGGTCCCGCTGGTGGAGCCGGGCAGCGTGCCCGGCGTGGTGCTGGACATGGCCCGGCTGGGTAGCCCGGAGCTGGCCCGTGACGAGCTGGAGCGGGCGCTGCGCCCGCTGGCCGCCGGGTACCGGGCCTGGCTGGAGGAGCAAGAGAGCCGGATGGGCAGCGACCCGGAGGTGGCGCGGTACGCCCCGGCCGGGGAGCAGGCCCTGGCCACCGCGCGGGCGGTGGTCGGCCGGCTGGACCGGGCGATCGACCTGCTGCGCGACGACGGGATCGCGCGGGAGGCGTTCCGGTTCGCCAACCAGGCGATGGCCTTGCAGCGGGTGCGCAGCGAAGTGGTGCGCGCCCGCCTCGCCGACCCGGCCGCGGATGTCACCGGGCTGCTGCGCCGGTTCGACCGGGCCGAGTACCGGTCCTGGCGGCCGTTCCAGCTCGCGTTCGTGCTGCTGTGCCTGCCGGGGCTCACCGACCCCGCCCACCCCGACGCCCGGCGCGGCGCGCAGGACGCGCAGGTGCAGTTGCTGTTCTTCCCCACCGGCGGCGGCAAGACCGAGGCGTACCTGGGGCTGACCGCCTACACGTTCGCGATCCGCCGCCTGCAGGGCACGGTCGGCGAGGGAGCGGATGCCCGGGACGGGAGCCGGGGCGTGGCGGTGCTGATGCGGTACACGCTGCGGCTGCTGACCGCCCAGCAGTTCCAGCGGGCCGCCGCGCTGGTGTGCGCGTGCGAGTCGCTGCGCCGCGAGCGGCTGGACGCCGGGGACCGCCGGTGGGGGACCACCCCGTTCCGGGTGGGCCTGTGGGTCGGCGCGAGCGTCACGCCCAACAGCTACGAGGACGCCTACCGGCAGGTGACCGAGGCACGGCAGGCGGAGCAGTCGCTGGGGGGGCCGCTGCAACTGGCCGCGTGCCCCTGGTGCGGGTCGCCGCTGTCGGGCAGCCGGGACCTGGTCACCCACGACCTGCGGCGGCGGGTGCTGCTGTATTGCAGCGACCCGGAAGGCAACTGCCTGTTCACCCCGCGGCGCTCCCCCGGCGAGGGGCTGCCGGTGCTGACCGTGGACGAGGAGATCTACCGGCTCACGCCCGCGCTGATCATCGCCACCGTGGACAAGCTCGCCCAGTTGCCATGGCGGGCCGCCACCGCCCCGGTGTTCGGCCTGGTCGCCAGCGAATGCCCGCGTCATGGCTGGCAGAACCCGGAGTTCGAGTCGTTCTGCCGGACACGGCACCCGGCGGCCGGCGGCCTGCCCGCGGCGGTGCCGGTGCCGGCGATGCGGCTGCGCCCGCCGGACCTGATCATCCAGGACGAGCTGCACCTGATCAGCGACGCGCTCGGGTCGATGGTCGGCCTGTACGAGACCGCCATCGACCGGCTGTGCACGTGGCCGGTGAACGGCCAGGTGGTCCGGCCGGTCCTGGTGGCCTCGACCGCCACGGTGCGGCGGGCCCGGGACCAGGTGGGGCAGGTGTTCGCCCGGGGGCTGGCGGTGTTCCCGCCGCAGGTGCTCGACGCCGGGGACACGTTCTTCTCCCGGATGGTCCGGCCGGGGCCGGGCAGCCCCGGGCGGCGGTACCGTGGCGTGCTGGCGCCGGGCGAGCGGCTGAAGTCGGTGGAGATCCGGGTGGTCGCGGCCCTGATGGAGCACGCCCAGTACCTGCTGGACCGCTGCGGCGAGGCCGCCGACCCGTACATGACGGTGGTCGACTACTTCACCTCCACCCGGGAGCTCGCCGGGATGCGCCGGCTGATGGACGACGACGTCGCCGACCGGCTGGCCAGCCAGCAGGTCCGCACCCGGCGGCGCCGCCCGGTGGTGAGCGAGCTGACCAGCCGGATGCCCAGCAGCCAGATCGCGGGCACGCTGGCCGGCCTGGAACGCCCGTTCGACCCGGAGTTCGATTCCACCGCGGCGCTGGAACGGTTCCGCGCCGACCCCGCCGCGGCCAGGGAGCGGGACCGGCCGCAGCCGCTGGACGTGCTGCTGGCCACCAGCATGCTGCAGGTTGGCGTGGACGTGCCGCGGCTGGGGCTCATGGTGGTGACCGGGCAGCCGAAGAACACCGCCGAGTACATCCAGGTCACCTCCCGGATCGGCCGGGACCGGCGCCGGCCCGGCCTGGTGGTCACCATCTACCAGTGGAGCCGGCCGCGTGACCTGGCGCACCTGGAGTCGTTCGGGTACGGCCACGCGACGTTCGGGCTGCGGATCGAGGGGCTCACCACGACCCCGTTCAGCGACCGGGCGCTGGACCGTGGCCTGACCGGGGTGCTGGTGACGGCGATGCGGCACTCGGGGACGGCCGCGCTGCCCAACACCGCCGCGCACACCATCCCGCTCACCGGGCCCGCGGTCACCGGGCTGCTGGACGGGGTGCAGCACCGCGCCGAACAGGTGACCCACGACACCGGGCAGGCGCTGGCGGCCCGCCAGCAGCTTCAGCACCGGCTCGATAGCTGGCATGGCCTGCGCAAGACCGTCGCCACGGGCAGGCTCGGCTACCAGGAGGCGGCGGACGTGACCGGGCTGCTCCGTGACCCGGACGCGGGGCCGTGGGGCCTGTGGTCGGTGCCGAACAGCCTGCGGGAGGTCGAGGCGGAGATCACCCTCCAGCTCGACCGGCCCGACCGGAGCCTGGCGGACGCCCCGTCCTGGAGTTACGAGCGCGCACCGGGCGCGGGCGGGGGACGGCGCGGCCGGGCGGCGCGCGCTGGAGGTGGCTCTGGCACCGGTGGCGCCGCCGGGGCCGCGGGCGCGCCCGGCGGGCAGGGGGGGCCGCGGTGAGGCTGGCCGGCGGCGCGGCCGCGGGCCCGCGCCGGGATCCGACCAGGATCGGCCAGGCCCGGCCGAGCCAGCTCATCACCACGTTCGGGGTGGGCTCGGTGATCGACCTGCCGTCGATGAGCGTGATCGTGCGCGGCCTTGACGCGTGGAGCCCGGAACGGCAGGACACCATCGACGAGCCCCGGCTGCTGGCCAGGATCCGTGAGGTACTCGGGGACCAGGTCCGGGCGCTGCGCAGCGCACCCTGGGATCCCGCCGAACGCGACGACCCGTGGAGCCGGACCGGGGTGCCGGTGACCCCGTTCCCGCGCTGGGTGCGCTGCCCCCGCTGCCACCGGCTCGGCCCCCTCGACCCGCCCGGCCAGTTCGAACTCGTCCACCGCTTCGGCCGCCGCCCCGACCTGGCCAAGTTCGTCCACGCCCGCTGCCCGCGGCAGGCCACCACCCGCAACGCCAACAGGCGCGCCTGCGTCCCGGCCCGGTTCCTGGTCGTGTGCGAGGCCGGGCACCTGGACGACTTCCCCTACGTCGAGTACGTCCACGCGCAGGCCGCCGGGCCGTGCGACGGCCCGCAGCTCACGATGCGGGATGCCGCCAGCACGCTGGGACCGCGGGTCACGGTGCGCTGCACCGAATGCGGCGCGTCCCGCAACATCCAGGACGCGGCCGGCCGGGACGGCTGGGAGAAGCTGCCCGCCTGCCGCGGCCGCCACCCGCACCTGCAGCGGTTCAGCCCCTGCGGGAAACCGCTGCACCTGATCGTGCTCGGCGCCAGCAACCTGTGGTTCAGCGTCACCGCCAGCGCCCTGCACCTGCCGCAGGGCCAAAGCGTCGAGGACCAGGTGAGCGCGCACTGGGAGATCCTCGGCGCCCAGCACGATCCCGGCGTCGCCCAGGCGATCATCGACGGGATGGACGCGCTGCGCGGCCTGCGCGGGACCCCGATCGAGGAGGTGTGGGCGTGCATCGAGAAGCTCCGGGCCGCCGGCGGCCCGGCCGCCGCGGCCCCGGCCGGGCTGCTCGATGCCGAATGGCGGCTGCTGTCGCGGCCCACCACCGACCGGCAGGACCCAGACTTCCGCGCCGTCCCCACCCCCACCCCCAAGGGCTACGACCGGCTGCTCGACCAGGTGGTGCTGGTGTCCCGGCTGCGCGAGGTCCGCGCACTGGCCGGGTTCACCCGGCTCGCCGCCCCCGACCGCGACGATCTGCAGCCGGTCCAGCGGGTCCCGCTCGCCCGCGCGGCCCCGACCTGGGTGCCCGCCGTGGAGCAGCGGGGCGAGGGCATCTTCCTGGAGCTGCGGGAGAGTGAGGTAGCCCGGTGGGCAGCCCGCGTCGCCGGCCACGAGCGGATCGTGGCGCTGGAGGAGGCGTTCCGCCGCTGGCGCCACGACCGGGGCCGGGCGGCACCGGGCGCCTTCCCGGTCGCGCGGCTCACGCTGATCCACACCCTCAGCCACATGCTGATCCGCCAGGTCGCACTGGAATGCGGGTACTCCTCCGCCAGCATCCGCGAGCGCCTCTACATCGGCACGCCCCAGGCGCCCACCGCCGGGGTGCTGCTGTCTACCGCCGCCAGTGACAGCGAGGGCACCCTCGGCGGCCTGGTCGCCCTCGGCCAGCCACGCTACCTCCGGCGGCTGCTGGACCAGGCCTTCCAGGACGGCGAGTGCTGCTCGTCCGACCCGCTGTGCGCCGAGCACGTGCCGATCGACCCCTCCGCCGACCTGCACGCCGCCGCCTGCCACGCCTGCCTGTTCGCCTCCGAGACCAGTTGCGAGAACAACAACCGCTGGCTGGACCGGGCCGTGCTGGTGGACCTCACCGGTGACGGCCTGGCGTTCCCGCGATGACCGCGCGGCACGCCGCCCGGCCCTCCGACGTGGACTGGGCCAGCCGGATCGCCGAACGGCTGCCCGAGGCTGACGTGCTCCGGCTCGCCGCCGCGGCGGCCAGCGGGGCCGGCGCCGTGCATGCCCTGCGCGCGCAAGCCCCTGGCCCGGTCCGCGATGCCTGCGATCAGGTGATCGCACAGCTCGGCGGCCAGGTGCCCGCCTTCGCGGCGGGGGCGTTGCTGGGCGCGGCCGCCGCGGTCCGCCGGGCCCGTGCCCGCCAGTCCCTGGACGTGGTCTGGACCGGGCCGGAGTCCGGGATCTCCACGAGCCGGCTCACCGCCGCCACCGTGACCGGGCTGGTCAGCGCGGCCCGCCACGAGATCCTGCTGGTCAGCTACGCGACCCAGGCCGAACCCGCGCTGGAGGAGGCGCTTGCCGGTGCGGCGCGCCGCCGTGTCGAGATCGTGCTGGTCGCCGAACGGCACGCGGACAATCCCGGCTACCACGGCCCGGACCTCCCGTTCCCAGGCATCCCCGCGACCCGGCTGTCCTGGCCCGCCGGCCGGCGGCCCCCGGGCGCGTCGCTGCACGCGAAGGCCATTGTCGTGGACGACGAGATCGCCCTGGTCACCAGCGCCAACCTGACCAGCCGGGCCATGGAGGCCAACCTCGAATGCGGCATCCTCATCCGCGGCGGCCCGCAGCCCCGGGCCATCCGCGACCACGTCCATGCGCTCTGGTCACTCGGCCAGCTACGGCGGCTCTGATCATGCTTCGTGGCTGATCTTCCACCGGGATGGCTCCTGCCCCGGACCCGGGAGCGGCAGAAGCGCGGCGCCGGTGACCTGGACCGGGACGCTCTCCCAGTCCAGGGCGTCCAGTTCCTCCCAGGGCTTCTTCGTGTTGCACGTAGACGTGAAGACGTGTGCGCGAGCAGCTTCTCGCAGATCAGCGTGGCGTGGACCTTGACGGTGCGGCCGGCGCGGCGGTGATGACGTGGGTGACGGCGGCCAGCAGGTACCGGATCAGGCCGTCCTGGCCGGCCGCGCTGCGCATGGCCTTGCCGTCGACGGCGATGGCGGGCAGCCAGCCCGGCCCGGCGAGGGGATATGCCACCGGGATGCCTGATCTCCCGCGGATCCCGGGGATCGGGCACCGCCGCGAAGCAGGCCAGCAGGTTCCCGTCCGACGCCCCTCAAGCCGACCATTACGGCGGCTCGGCGCGCGAACATGACCGGCCGTATGGCTGCGGATGGTGGCTGGTTCCTGGTTAGTCGATCTTGGGGGTGTCGCGGACGTTGCGCTCGCGGAGGTCGGGCAGGTAGCGGGCGGCGGCGCTGAAGTCGTTGTCGTCGTGCAGCACGGTGAGGTCGTGCTGGGCGGCGGTGGCGCAGATCAGCAGGTCGACTGCGGACATGGCGCGGTGGGCGCCGTTGCGCAGGAGCCGGTACTGGGCTGATTCCATCCAACGCCAGGTGGTCTTGGGTAGCGGGACGTCCGGGTAGAGCGCGGCGAACATCTCCGTCATCTGTTCGTACTCGTCGAGATTGCGGGCTGACCGGCGAAACTCGACTCGCTGGGGATGACAGGAGCCGACCGCGCCGTCGGAGACCACCGGCGCCCATGCCGCCCGCAGTTCGGCGTCTCGCAGCACGCGCCATAGCGCCGAGGAATCCAGCAGGAAGCGGATCACGCCGCGGGATCCTTCTCCTCCGCCCGGCGCCGCTCCCAGTCCTGATAGTCCCAGCTCGCCGCGAGCGCCGCGTAATGCTCCAGCGCCTCGATCCGTCGGTGCCGGGCCGCGTATTCGCGCAGGGCCAGGTTAACGGTCTCCTTCTTCGTCTTCGCCCCAGACAGCCGCATGGCCTCGGCTAGAGCGTCCTCGTCGAGATCTATCTGTGTCAGCGCCACCGGTCCCCCCAGTCTCATGTTGACGATGTACATATCCTACATCGAAGATCAACGTCGAGGTGCTGACTGGCGCTGACGGCGCTCCCTCAGGATTGACGTGCCGTTACAGCGGGCTGACTGGCGGATGCTGGCGACGCCCCATCCCGCAGAGTCCTGGCGGACCTGTGGGTACCGCCGGGAAACCAGCTGGAGAATAGGGCTGGAGGCCCCTCGGCCGGTACAAACTGGCCGGGATGGCGTCGCGGAGTCGCGGGTCTCCGAGGCGCGAGCTGGCAAAGATGCCGCACCCGCCGCCTTCGCGATCTTCCGGCCAAAGTCGCCAGGTCCAGCCAGCCTGGGTGGCCACGCTGGTACGGACCACCTCCGGCCAGCCCGCACCGCCGAGGTCGACGCGCAGTTCGGCCCGGTCGTGGACGCGCTGCTGGGCAAGATCCCCGCCGCCACGCGCCTGCCCGACGCCCATGATGACCTGCTCGCCTTCACCGCCGAGCCACGCGAGATCTGGCGCCAAGCCTGGTCGTCCAACCCCAAGGAGCGGCTCAACCGGGAACTGCGCCGCAGAGCCGGCGGGGCTGGCATCTTCCCCGGCGGCGAGGCTGTCACCCGCCTCGCCGGCGCCGTGTTCCTGGAGCAGAACGACGAATGGACCGAAGCCCGCCGCTACATGGGACCTGGCGGGGGCCTCTGGCCGGGAGCGTCCTCAGCCGAGGGCGCTGCCCGCCGCGGAAGATGTGCGCCGCGGAGTGCCTCACCGCGACGCGCCGACCTGCCCAGCGTGACCGGACCGGCAACGGTCCCGTTCCGGCTCCGGCCTTGTTCCCCTGGCCGCTAGGCGCGGCGGGCGACGTGCAGGATCGCGCCCCAGTGCCGCCGCAGGACCGGTTCCGGCCGCAGCGCGACCCGGCGGCGGATCTCGGCGTAGAGCCGGTCCCGCTTCCACTTCTCCATCGCGAGGTGGCCGGAGAACGTCTCCAGCAGCTCGATGTACCGCTGCGCGCTGTAGCGGGTCTCCCAGTCGTACTGCCGGATCCCGACGACCTCGAACAGCTTGCTCTCCTCGATCTCGGCGCGGTCGTCGCCGAGCTCACCGGGCGTGGGCCAGCCGTGCCCGGCGTCCGCGCGGCCCTCGCCGATCTCGTCGTAGATGTCCTGGATCTCGCGGAAGAACGGGTCGCCGTCCTCCGGGTACACGTGGGCGGCCAGCCAGAACGCCAGGTACCCGCCGGGCCGCAGCAGGCCGAAGGCACGCCGGTAGCGCACCGAGGGGTCGATCCAGTGCCAGGCCGTCGCTGCGTAGACGAGGTCGAACCGCGAGCCGTCGGCCGGGGCCCAGGTCTCGAAGTCGGCCTCCACCACCTCGACCTGCGGGAACGGCGCGAGGTTGCGCCGCGCCGCGGCGGCTAGCCGCGAGCCGATGTCCAGCGCGGTGATCGCGAACCCGCGCCGCGCCAGCGGCAGGGTCGCCTTGCCCGTCGCGCAGCCCACCTCGAGCAGCCGCGCGCTGCGGGAGAGCCCGCAGAGCAGGATGAGGTCCTCGTAGAGCCGGTCGGGGTAGTCGGGGCGGGCACGCTGGTACCGGTCCGCCGCGGAGTCGAAGATCCGCCGCAGCTGCTCCCGCTCGTTCGGCATCGCGCCTCCGCTGTCGGCCCGCCGACCTGTCACCGCGGTCCCGCGACCGCCGGGAGGCGGTGCGCCGATCGCCCGTCACTCGCGGGCCGGGCGATCACCTCGCCGGGCGCGGCGGCTGGGGCATGGCACGTCGCTCGTGGCGGAGGGGGAGCGACGGCACATCGTTCAGTGTAGCCCGCTCCCGGGGGCCGGCCGTGCCGCCGCGCGGCCATCGCCGCCGCCCGCTGCCCGGCCCGCCTGCCGGCTTGACCGCCGAGCGGCCGGGCGCGGCGGACGGGCTCAGCCGCCGGCCAGGTTCCGGGCCGCGGCCGGCCGGCCCTGCGGGACGTCGTGAACCTGCCTGCCGCCCGACGGCTCGGATCACCTTTCAGATCCGCGCGCTGGCCATCAGCGCCGCGAGGCCGGGCTCGGGCTCCAGCACGTAGAGCCCGCCGCCGATGCGGTCCGTCACCCAGATCAGGCCGCCGGAGTCCACGAACAGGTCGTTGATCTGGGCGGCGGCCTGCCCGCGCGGCGGCACGGGCACCCAGTGCGCGACCTCGGCGGGGTGCTCGGGGTCGGCCAGGTCATACACCCGCACCCCGGCGGCGAAGTAGGTGGCGAACACCAGCCGCTCGCTGCGGTACGCCCCTGGCTGATTCTCGTGCAGGTTGTGCGCGCCGAACCGCAGCGGCACGGAATCGTAGCCCGCCGGGTGGGGGCACATCCCCAGCACCCGTGGCGCGCCGCCCGCCGTGCCGACGACCCGGACCGCCCGCTGCGGGGCGCTGGGGCCGTTGTGCACCTGCTCGTCGGTGACCACGACGAGGCCCCGGCCGGGCAGCGGCAGGCACGTGTGCGTGGAGCCGCCGCCCCACTGCAGCGAGGCCACCTTCCGCGGCCTGGTCATGTCGCTCACGTCGAGCACGACCATCCCGGCGTCGTCGTAGCCGAGGTACGCGCGGTCGCCGGCGATGAGCGCGTGATGGGCCGCGTAGCGCGCGCCCTCGGGCCAGCCGGGCTCTTCCCCCTCCCGCTGCCCCGGCCACCACCAGCGCGCGGCCTCCGCGGGATGCGCCGGGTCGCTCATGTCGAGGACGAGCCAGATCCGGTCGCGGAAGCCGTCCGGCGTCGCGGACATGTGCGCGTAGCGGCCGCCGGTCCACACGATGCGGTGCACGCCGCCGCCGCCGCCGCGCCAGAACCCGGCCTCGGCCGGGTTCAGCGGGTCGTCGAGGCGGTAGACGGCGAGCCCGGCGGAGAACGGCCCGCCGGCCGGTCCCCTGACCGGGAACTTCTCATGGTTGACCAGCAGCAGGCCGTCGGCGACCTGGACCTTGTGCGTGTGGGTGAACCGCGGCGCGGGCCACTGCCTCACCAGGCGCGGGCGCCGCGGGTCGCCGACGTCGAGGATCGAGGTGCCCATCCCGCTCGTGCCCGCGTGGCCGACGTACAGGGCGTCGCCGTGCCGGATGACCTGCATCCCGTCGCCGTGACCCGCCAGGTCGTGGCGGGCTAGCAGCCGCAGGCCCGCCGCCGTCGCCGTCCGGTTGTCCACGCGCGCTCCCTTCACCGAGTGCTGGCCGTGCCACGCGTCCGGGCTAGCCGCCCCGCCGGGCAGCTAGCCCGGACGGACGCGGTGCAGCGGCGGCAGGCCCCGCACGAGCACCCGCGTGACGTTGTCCCAGGCCTGGCTGTACAGGGCGCGCGCCGCCTCGTAGGCGACCCCGGCGATGTGCGGGGTGAACAGGACCCGCTCGGCGACGCCGGGGGGCAGGCTCAGCAGCGGCGAGCCCGCCGGAGGAGGCTCCTGCTCGTACACGTCGACCGCCGCGCCGCCGAGGTGCCCGTCGGCCAGCGCGCGGGCGAGCGCGCCCTCGTCCACCACGCCGCCCCGCGAGGCGTTGATGAGCAGCGCGCCGCGGGGCATCGCCCGGAGCCTGTCCTCGCCGATCAGGCCGCGGGTTCCCGGCAGCAGCGGCACGTGCAGGGTCACCACGTCGCACCGGGCGAGCAGGTCGTCAAGGCCGAGGCGGACCAGGCCGAGCTCGTCCGCCGCTGCGAGGTCGGGTGGCGCGGGGTCGCAGTAGCAGACGGCTGCCCCGGCGGCGCGCAGCAGGCGGGCCACCGCGAGGCCGACCTGCCCGAGGCCGACCACCCCGACGGTGCGCGAGTGGATGCTGCGCACCGCTGCTGGCGTCAGGGACGCGCGGACCTCCGCGTACCGGCCCGCCCTGACGCCGCGGTCCGCGCGGGCCAGGCCGCGCAGCAGGACGCCGGCCGCCAGCAGCACGTACTCGGCGACCTCGCGCACGTTGGCGGCCGGCACGTTCGCCACCGCCACCTCCGGCCGGTGCGCGCAGGCGGTGCCGAGCCTGTCCACCCCCGCGCCGGTGAACTGGACGAGCTGCAGGTTCGGGATCCGGTCGAGCCAGGATCGCTCGATCCGGGGGCCGACCGACGCGAGGACGAGCGCGCGGGCGCTGGCCAGGTCGGCCTCGGGCACCTGCCCGGGCTCGGCGTAGCGGATCCGCAGGGCGCCCGGCGGGGCCACCTCCACCTCCCGGAAGTCCGCCTCGGGCCGCAGGCAGATCACGTCGGCGCTCACCGCGCCGGCCCCGGCAGCTCGGTGGTCACCGCGGCCAGGTCGGGCACCGGGAAGAAGCACAGGCTCACCAGGTCGCCGGTGCCGGTGTTGCGGGTCCGGTGCGGCTCCCCGGGCGAGACCACGATCACGTCGCCCGGGCCCACGGGCACCGCCCGGCCGCCCGCCTCGAACGTGCCGTTGCCCGCCTGGATGACGATCACCTCCTCGCACCCGTCATGCCGGTGGGGGCCGCGCGGCCGCGCCGCGCCGCCCGGACGCGCCCGCTCCGGCTTGCCGGGCTCGCCCTCCGGCGGGATCGTCACCAGGCGCACTGTCACGCCGTGGCCGCCCTCGGCCGCGGACGCCAGCTCGATCGCCGAGCGCCCGGGCAGCGCCAGCCGCCGGCCCGATCCCGCCGGGATCACCGCGGTCATGCGGGCAGCCCCGGTGCGCGCGCCGAGGCGCCCCGCTGCGCGCCACGGGCCTGCGCGCCACGGGCCTGCGCGCCACGGGCCTGCGCCTGCGCCGGCCCGGGCTGGACCTGGGCGAGCGCGTCGAGCACCCCGATCAGCCGGTCGGCGATCTCGGCTCCGAGCCCCGCGACGAACTCACGGGCCTCCTGCTCGGTGGCGCCCGCGGGATCGCCATACCAGCCGGCCGGCGACATGGTCCGCACGTCGGTGAGCACCGGCTGGAACGCGCGGTCCCTGCGGAGCCGGTCCACGAGCTCGCCCTGCCGCCGGTCCCCGCTGCCGGCCGCCCGGTCCAGGTGCACCAGGTCGGGCCGGCAGCTGAGCACCGACCAGGCCTCGATCTTGCCGCCGTGGGTGAGCCCGCCGGCCTGCGGGCCGTACCGCTCCTCCGCGACGTAGCAGGCCTGCACGACGACCACCGCCAGGCCCAGGTCACGGTGGAGGTGCTCGGCGGCGAGCGCCAGCGACGGGATGTTGCCCTCGTGCCAGTTGAGGATCACGAACTCCGTGCATCCGTGCCCCGCAACGGACGCGCCGATGTCGGCGACCACGTCCTGCAGGGTCTGCGGCCGCAGCGACACGGTCCCGGGGAACGGCATGTGCATCGGCGTGACGCCGAGCGGGCACACGGGGAGCACGAGGGCGTCCAGGTGATCGGCCACGGCCAGCGCGATCGAGGTGGCCGCGAAGAAGTCGGTGCCGGTCGGCAGGTGCGGCCCGTGCTGCTCGATGCTGCCCATGGGCAGGATCACCCGGGGGCTGCGCGCGAGGGCGGCCGCGATCTCCGGGTCAGTGAGCTCGTCGAAGCGGCGCCGGGACGGGACGGCCGTCATGCGCGGCGACCTCCCCTCGGATGCGGCGGGCGCGGGCCCGCGGTCACGGTCATGGCCGGTCAGTCCTCCCCGATCTCCGCCATGATCTCGCCGACCTCGACCGGCCTGGCGTCGGCCAGGGACCGCGCGGCCGCCTGGAGCACGGCGACGTTGGACACCGCCTCGGCGAGCCCGACCTCGACCGCGTCGTCGCCGCGCACCGCCCGTCCGAACTCCTCGATCTCCTCGCGCAGGTGATCGCGGGGCGACAGCGGCACGTCGTCGGCCCGCAGGACGCGGGCGTCCGGGTCGGCGCTGTCGGCGGCGATGACCGTGCGGGTCAGGCGGGTGTGCGCGTCGGTCTGCGCCGACTTGCTCCACCAGGTGAAGTCCAGCTCGTACCGCAGCCGCGCCGCCGTGCAGTACACGTCGATGGTGAAGCTGCCCGGGGAGAGCCAGTTGCAGCCCAGGTACCCCAGCGACTCCTCGAACTCCAGCAGCACGCCGACCGCCAGCTCGTTGGCGATTCCCGGCCGGGGGGCCCGGCCCATGGCGACCGCGCGCCTGGCCGGGCCGAGCAGGTACTGCAGGTTGTCGATCTGGTGGATGCCGAGCTGGGTCAGCGGCCCGCCCGGGCACTGCGCCGGGTCCGCGCGCCAGTCCCCCTCCTTCAGCTCGAGCCCGCGCTCGTTCCCGAAGACGGCCTCGGCCATGGACGGTGAGCCCGCCTGCCCGGAGTCGAGCATCCGCTTCATCTCCCGCAGGCCGGCCAGGCGCCGCGCGCTGTGCCCGCAGGCGAAGACGATCTGCGACCCGCGCACCGCGCGGCGGATGCGCCGGACGTCGGCCAGGCTGACGGCGACCGGCTTCTCCGTGTAGACGTGCTTGCCCGCGGCGGCCGCCGCCTCGATGATCGGCGCGTGCTGGTCGTTGGGCGCGGTGACCACGAGTGCGTCGACGTCGTCGCGCGCGAGCAGCGCCTCGAGCGACTCGTCCGCCTGGCACCCGAAGTCGGCGGCGAACGCGGCCCGGCGCTCGGCGTTGCGGGTGTAGCAGGTTCGCAGCTCCACCACCTCGCTGCCGGCGTAGGCGCGGGCCATGACCCGGGCCCACCGGCCGAGGCCGACCGCGGCCAGGCCGACCCGGGCCGTGCCCGGGTCGGCCTGGCGGGACCGGGCCCCGCCCGGGTCGGCCGTCGCCGCCGGCCCGCTGCCAGGCGCGGTCCCGCGGGACGGCGCGGTCCCGCGGGACGGCGAGGTTCCCCGGGCCGTCACGGCGCTCCCAGCCTGGCCGCGGCCTGGTCGGCGTAGCTCGGGTCGACGATCTGGCTGAAGCTGGGCTGGGACGGGATGTCCTTGTACTTGGCCAGGATCCCCGCCGTGTAGTTGACCTGCGCCGGGTCAAGGCCGACGCTGTCGGGCCAGGTGCCCGACTTGCGCAGGAAGCTGATGGCGTACGCCACGGCCGCCGGGTCCTCCTGGGTGGTCTTGACCGCCAGCGCCACCAGCGCGGCGTTGTTCGCCGGGTTGTTCATCCAGCGGTCCGCCAGCATCATCGCCATCAGGAAGCGGACGACCACGTCGTGGTGGGCCTTGCCGTAGGCGTCCAGCATGCTCACGCCCCCGTACCACCACTGGGGGATGGTCTTGTACTCCGACTCCAGGACGGAGGCGCCCTTGAGCTGGTGCGTGATCACGTAGGCGTCATCGGCGTGGAAGACCGCCGCGTCGATCTTCCCCGCGACCATGGCGGGGACGAACTCCGAGCGGGTCATGTTGATCGGCTTGACCTGGCTCAGGTGCACCCCGGCCGGCTCCAGGCAGGCCTGGAGCAAGGTGATCGAGAAGCCGTCGGTCCCCGTGGAGCCTACCGGCTTGCCGATCAGGTCCCTGGCGGACTTGATGCCCGGCGCGCCGATGCACTGGGTGTCCAGCTTGGTGCCGTACGACCAGATCGCGTGGATCGGCGCGTGCTGCGCGGCCGCCTCGATCGAATCGCTCGCCGAGCTGAACCCGAAGTCGATGCTCCCCGCCGTGGTGCCGAGCTCGGTCTGCAGGCCGTTGGGCATGCTGATGAACTTGACGTGCAGGTGCTCCCTGGCGAAGAAGCCCTCGGCCTGGGCGACGTAGGGCCCCATGAAGATTGCCTTCGGGGGCGACAGCGCGATGCCGACGTTGACCGTGGCCCAGCCGTTGGCGCCCGAGCCGCCCGAGCCGCCCGAGCCGCCGCCGCAGGCGCTGAGGGCCAGCGCAAAGGCGGCGGCGGCAGCTACGGCGGCGGCGGCCTGGCCGTAGCGGCCGCCACGGCCGCGCCGGGCCGCGCGTGAGGAGCCGTCAGTGACTTTCATGGGGGTACCTCTCATCGTTGTGCGGGGTTGGCGGGAGCGGACCGGGATGCGGGCGCGGGGAGGTGCTACTTCGCCCACGGCGCGACCTTGCGCTGGACGACGGTGATCAGGGCGCGCAGCAGCACGCCCAGCGTCATGATCACGACGATCACGGCCAGCGCCTGATCGGTGTGGTAGGTCTGCGCCGCGGTCTGCAGCAGGTTCCCGAGCCCGGACAGCTGCGTGAAGATCTCGGCGATGAACATGCCGACCAGGCCCATGGCGACGCCCTGGGCGGCGCCGGCCGCGATGTAGGGGACCGTGCCGGGGATCAGCACGTGCCGCCACAGGTTCATCCGGCTCATCCGCAGCGACCTGGCGACCTCGAGCAGGTCGGCGTCGAGGTTGCGGACTCCGTAGGAGACCGTCACCACGCTGGGGAACAGCACGAACAGCGCGATGATCAGCTCCTGGGTGAGGACGCCGAACCCGAACCAGATGCTCAGCAGCGGGACGACCGCCACCATCGGCGTCGCGTACAGGGCCTGCAGGTACAGGCCGACGGCCGCCTCGGCCTTCTGGTAGGCGCCGACGCACATGCCGATGACGACGCCGGCGATCAGCCCGCTGAGGTAGCCGAGGGCGAACGTCCACAGGCTGTACCAGATCGCGCCGGGGAGGCCGCCCTGGGTCCACAGGTGACCCAGCGCGGCGAGGACCGTGGTGATCGGGTCGAAGATGATCGAGATCGAGTGCATGCCGTACCACTGCCAGGCGGCGAGGACGACGACCAGCGAGCCGATCCGGATGGCGCGGTAGACCCGGCGCTCACGGCGTTCCCGGCGGCGCCGGCGCTCGGCGATGGCGGCGTCGATCTGCTCCCGGGTGCCTGCGGCGCCCGGGCCGCCGGCACCCGTGCCTCCCGGGCCCGTGCCCGCGGGCCGGGCGCCCGCCGCCGGGCCGAGGGGCGCGGGCGTGGTGCTTGCCGGATCGATCACTGGTCACCTGCCCGGTCGATGGCGGACTGCCGGAGCTGGCCCCAGATCTCGTCCCGCAGCCCGGCGTAGGCGGGGTGGTGGCGGACCTGGGAGATGGTGCGGGGCTGCTCGATGGGCACCGTGATGTCGCGCACGACACGCCCGGGCCTGGCATCCATGACCAGGATGCGGTCACCGAGCGTGATGGCCTCGTCGATGCTGTGCGTGATGAACACGATCGTCTGGCGCAGCCGGTCCCGCAGCGCGAGCAGGTCCTCCTGCAGCACCTCGCGCACCTGGGCGTCCACCGCCGCGAACGGCTCGTCCATCAGGAGCACGTCGGGGGCGGCGGCCAGGGCCCTGGCCAGGCCCGCGCGCTGCTTCATCCCGCCGGACAGCTGGGCGGGGAACTTCCGCTCGTGGCCCGCCAGGCCGACGGCGCGCAGCGCCTCGGTCACCCGGCTGTCCAGCTCGTCGCGCGCGACCTTGGCAAGCTGCAGCGGCAGCGCCACGTTGCGGTAGACGCTCTTCCACGGGAACAGGCCGAAGTGCTGGAACACGACCGCCACGCGCGGATCGGGCCCGGTCACCGTCGACCCGCCGATGGTGACCCGGCCGTGGTCCGGCTCAGCGAGCCCCGCCATCATCCGCAGCAGCGTGGTCTTGCCGCATCCGGAGGGCCCGACGATGCAGACGAACTGGCCCGAGTCCACCGCTAGGCTGACGTCTTCCAGGACGATCCCGCCGGGGAACCACTTGTAGACGCTCTCGCACTCGATGCGGCCGCCTCCCGCGGCGGCAGGCCCGGCCGCGCCCGCCGCCGGCTCGGACCCGGCGGCCGTGACGCCGGCGCGTGCCCCGGCCTGCTCTGCCACGTGACCGCCTCCCTTTCGCAGCCCGCCAGTGGACAGGTCATCTAAGGTCTGACCATTTGGTGCCGGGACACTAACCTCTGGGCCGCCGCGCTGTCAACGCCCCGCTCGGGCGAATCCGCCCGTGCGTGCGAGATCGCAGGTTGCAGGCGCATTGGTTGACAGGCCGGGGCTGAGGCCCCTACTGTGACGGCGGCATACAGAAGAGGTCTGACCACGGAGGTCACATGCCGGACACCACGTCTCCGCCACCCGTGGACCGCGTCGCCTTCCTGGCTCATCACGACGGCGACGACGTCGCGGTGGCCGTGCGCGACACAGAGCCGGGGCCTGCCGTCGGCGCGTGCCTGGCGACCGGCGAGCGATTCAGCGTCGATGTCCGCGAGGCCATACCGCTCGGGCACAAGATCGCGCTGCGCGACATCGCCCCGGATGGCGAGGTGACCGAGTACAGCGTCACCATCGGCCTTGCCCGGCTGCCGATCGCCCGCGGGAGCCTCGTCCATACCCACAACCTGAGGAGCGCGCGGTGGCGCACCAGCGTCTGACCGGTTACCGCAGGGCCGATGGCCGCGTCGGGATCCGCAACCACGTCCTGATCATCCCCGTGGATGACCTGTCGAACGCCGTGAGCGAATCCGCGGCCAGGGCGGTCCCCGGCGCGCTCGCCCTGCCGCACCCGTACGGCAGGCTGCAGTTCGGCGCCGACCTGGAGCTGTTCTTCCGCACCCTGATCGGCACCGGCGCCAACCCGAACGTCGCCGCCGCGATCGTCATCGGCATCGAGCCCGCCTGGACCGAGCGGATCGCCTCGGGCATCGCGGAGACGGGAAAGCCGGTCGCGCAGTTCTCGATTGAGCGCAACGGCGACCTGCGAGTGCTCGAGATGGCGGCCCGGCGGGCCGCGCAGATGATGCAGGATGCGAGCGAGCTGGTCAGAGAGCCCATCGAGCGCGGGGAGCTGCTCATGAGCATCAAGTGCGGCGAGTCCGACACCACCAGCGGCCTGGGCGCCAATCCCGCGACCTCGCAGGCCGTGGACCGGCACATCGCCGCGGGCGGCACGGTCATCTTCGGCGAGACCACCGAGCTGACCGGCGGCGAGCATCTCATCGCGGCGCGCTGCGCCACCGACGAGGTCCGCGAGAAGTTCCAGCGCTTCTACGACGACTACGTCGCCATGGTCGAGCGAACCGGCGCGAACCTCCTCGGTTCCCAGCCCACGCAGGGGAACATCCGCGGCGGCCTGTCCACCATCGAGGAGAAGGCGCTCGGCAACATCGAGAAGACCGGGACCTTCCCGGTCGTGGACGCGCTCGCCCCGGGCGAGCGGCCGACGGTGCCCGGCCTGAATTTCATGGACACTTCGTGCGCCGCGGCCGAGTTCATCACGCTCACCGCGGCCGCGGGCGCGGTCATTCACCTGTTCCCCACCGGCCAGGGCAACGTGGTCGGCCACCCGGTCGAGCCGGTCATCAAGATCAGCGCGAACCCGGTGACGGTGGCCACCATGAGCGAGCACATCGACGTCGACGTCTCCGGCCTGCTGAGTTTGGACTACAGCCTGGCAGAGGCCGGTGACAGGCTGGAGAATGTCATCGACCGCACGATCAATGGCCGGCTGACCTGCGCCGAGGTCCTCGGACACCGGGAGTTCGCGCCGACCCGCCTGTTCCCAAGCGCGTAGGAGCGCTCGTTGTCGCAGCGTGCCGATCCGGCCCCGGTGACACCCGCCGCAGGCGGCGGCGATGCCAGCGGGGCCGGCGCTGCCGCGCAGGCCGGCGCCCCCCCGCCAGCCGGCCATCCCCGGGCAGCCGTCCGCCGCGCAGGAGCCGGCCACTCCCCGGCAGCCGGTGACCCCGCGGCAGCGGGCACCCCCTCGGCCGGGGGCACGGCCATGGGGGTCGGGTGGCGGTGGATCGGGGCGGACAGCCCGCTGTTCCTCCGGGTCGCCGACCAGATCGAGCGCTACATCGAGGGCAACGGCATGTCCTCCGGGGACCGCCTGCCCGGCGAGCGCGAGCTGTGCGAGCTGCTGGGGGTCAGCCGCGCGTCGGTCCGCGAGGCGCTGCGCTCGCTGCAAGCCCGCGGCGTGATCGGCGTGCGGCACGGCAAGGGCGTGTTCGTCGCCGCGCCGGGCGGGGACGACCTGGCGGTGCGCCGGTTCGCCCGGCTGCGCGAGGTCGGGTTGGACGAGCTGTTCGCCATGCGCGAGGTGCTCGAGGTCCCGGCCGCGGGCTGGGCCGCGATCGCGGCCAGCGACGAGCAGCTGCAGCAGCTGGTGGTGACCTTCGAGCGCCTGGAGCAGGCCGTCCTGGCCGGCAGGCCGCCCGCCGAGCTCCAGGCCATGGACGCGCGCCTGCACCTGCAGATCGCCGAGTTCGCCAGCAACCGGTTCCTCGCCATGACCCAGTCCGTCCTGCACGAGATGCTCGAGCGCAGCATGGAGACCACCCTGGCCATCGCCGGCCGCCCGGCCCGGTCGGTCCGCGAGCATTCCGACATCATCGCCGCCCTGCTGGCCAGGGACCCGGCCCGGGCCAAGGCCGCGGCCCGGCGGCACATCCACAGCGCCCGCCGCGCCGCCTTCCGGCGGCTGGCCACCGAGCAGGCCGCCGGGCACCCCGGCTAGGAGCCGGGCCCCGGGCGGGTCCCGGCGGGCGCCCGGGCACTCGCGAGGACCGGCCGGGTTCCCGGATGCAGGCCGTTCCGCATGCCTACGGGGACCAGTTCCGGCCCGGTGGCTCGGCGATCTGGCACCCCAGCCGGCCTCGGCGGCAACGGCGCCGCGGCGCGGTGATGACGCCCGCGCCTAAGGCGCCGGGGCCGGGACGTTAGGGCATCTGTCCGATGCGGCAAGGGGGGCCTTACGGCGAGCCTGGACGGTGCCGGGCCAGGTCGGCCCGGACGCCCATGGAGGTCGCCATGCAGTTGCATCCGGAACTGGTCGCACAGCTTGCCGCCGAGCACGTCAGGGACATGCGGGCGGTGGCTGCCGGGGCGCGGCGGGCTCGTCAGGCCCGCCGCGCCCGGCGCGGCGGGGTCCCCGGCGCGGCGGCCCTGGACACCACGGCCCGCGGGCGGCCTGCGCCGCGCGGCGGGCTTCCGCCTCGCCTCAGGCTCCTGTCACGCCGCGGGCCCCTGTCACCCCGCAGGCCACCGCCGTCCCACGGTCCGTCGCCGTCCCGCAGGCCGCCCCTGCGCTACAGGCCCTCGCGGTGAGCGACCGCAGCCGCCTCGGTGCGACTGGACGCGCGAAGCTTGGCCAGGATGTTCGACACGTGCACGCTGGCGGTCTTCGGCGAGATGAACAGCTCCGCGCCGATCTCCCGGTTGCTGCGCCCGGCTGCGAGCAGCCGGAGAACCTCGCGCTCCCGGTCGGTCAGCCCGGCGATGGGACCGGCCCGAGCGCCCTGGTCGCCGTCCGCGCCGCCGATCCGCGCCCGCCGGCCGAGGTCCGCCAGCGCCTCCTGCAAGGGTGCGGCGCGTAGCCCGGCGGCCGCCCGCACCGCGGGCAGCCACTCCCGCCGGGCCGCGTCCCGGTCCCCCGCCTCGGCCAGCGCCTCGGCCAGCCGCCACCGCGACCGCGCGGCCTCGTAGGCGAACCCGGGGCCGAACGCGGCCGTGACCGCCCGCCACGCACCAGGGTCGTTGCTGCCCTGGCAGCGCCGCCACTCCGCCTCCGCCCGTGCCAGCCAGCCGCGTCCGTCGATGCCGAGCACGAAGCCGGGGCGACCGCGATGGGCCGCCCCGTCCCTGGCGGTCGCGATCAGCTCTTCGGCCTGGCCGGCCAGCGCCGCGGCCCGGGCGCCATCACCGGCCGCGCGTGCCTGGGCCGCCTGGTCGGCGAGCGCGGCGAGCCCCACCGCCGCGACCCGGATTGCCTGGGGGCCTGGCTCCTGCGCGCGGTCGGCTGCCAGCGCGCCGAGCGCGGCACGGGCCAGCCTGACCGCTGCCTCGGGATCGCCCCGCCACAGGGCGTGCTCGGCCAGGGCCCCCTGGACCAGGTACTCGACGAACCGGTCCTGCTCGAACATCGGCCCGAGCCAGCGGACCCGCTCGTCCACCACGGCGTCCGCCCTGGCCACGGCCAGGAACAGCGCCATCGCGGACAGCCTGGCCTCAGGCAGGCTCGTCACCCGGACCGTGAATCCGTCAGCGATCTCCTGCGCGTGGTCCCAGTCGCCGTCGGCGAAGTGCGTCAGGTAGTGCAGGTACTGCAGGTCGTATCCGTATGGCGCGAGCCCCAGCCCGGCCCGCTGAGCCCGGGTCGTGCCCTGGTGCGCGACCTGGGCGGCCTCGGCCAGGTCGCCTTGTTCAAGGTGAACCCTGGCCAGCATGAACGCCGCCCGGAGCTCGACGCCGAGCCCCTTGGCCTCCATCGCCTGCTGGTGCGCCCGGGTGAACTGGTCCAGGGCGACGCCGATCCGCCCGGTGCGCTCGCTGATCAGGCCGAGGGTGACCAGCGCGTCCGCCTCCACCCACGGCGCGCGCGCCGCGCGCGCCGCAGCCATCGCCTCGTTGGCCCGCACGGCCGCCTGCGCGTGATCCGGCAGGGACAGCAGCGCCCTGGCGTAGGTGGCAAGCGCCCTGGCGCGCTGCCAGGCCGGCGGGTCGGCGGGCAGCACCGCGACCGCCGCCTCGGCTGCGCTCACCGCCCCGGGGCCGTCACCGAGGTCATTGAGGAAGTAGGACAGCCGCTCATGCACCCGGCAGCGCAGCTGCGGGTCGGTGTCCGGGCCGAGGGCGGCGACCAGCCGCCGCAGCTGGCCCACGGCGCGGGCCAGGTCGCCGCCGTCCGCGGCGCTGATCGCGGACTTGAAGGCGAGCCTTCCCCTCCCGAGCCCGCCGGCGTTCTCCGGGTCCTCCACCCGCTCCCAGAGGGCGAGCGCCTGGTCGTAGTGCCGGTGCGCCTCGGCGGGCGCTGCCAGGCGCTCCGCCTCCCGCCCGGCCAGCACCGACGCGGTGAACGCGCCCTGGATATCGTGGCTGGCCAGGCAGTGGTGCGCGAGTTCTGCCGCCGTGCCGGGCACCTCGGCCAGCCGCCGCTCGTCGGACAGCAGCTCGGCCAGCCGGGCGTGCAGCCTGGTCCGCTCGCCCGGCATCAGGTCGGCGTAGATCGCCTCGCGGAGCAGCGCGTGCCGGAACGCGTAGCCCGCGTCCCCCTCCGGCACGAGAAGCTGATGGGCGACGGCTTCCCGGATCGCCTGGTCATAGCTGGCGTCGTCCAGCTGGGAGGCGGACCGGGCCAGCTCGTCGTCGACCCGGCGGCCGGCCACGGCGGCGGCCCGCAGCGCCTGCTGGGCATTGGCCGACAGCCGTTCCACCCTGGCCAGCAGCAGGTCGGCGAGGCCGGCCGGCAGCCGTGAGCCGACGGCTGAGGCGGCGAGCAGCTCCTCGGCGTAGTACGCGTTCCCCTCTGCCCGGGTGATCAGCCTGCTCACGGTCGCCGCGTCCAGCGGTCGCTCCGCCAACGCGGTCAGGTGCTCGGCGATGGCCGACGGCGCCAGCGGCCCCAGCTCGATCGCGCTGACCGCCGGCAGCCGGAGCAGCTCGGCGACCACCGGCCGCAGCGGGTGCCGGCGGTGCAGGTCGTCGGCGCGGTAGGTGGCCACGATCGCGATCGGCCCGGAATGCAGCATCCGGCCGAGGAAGGTCACCAGGTCGCGGGTCGACCTGTCCGCCCAGTGCAGGTCCTCCAGGATCAGCAGCACCGGGCTGGCCGCGGCCAGCTCGGCCAGCAGCCCGAGTACCGCGCCGAACAGCCGCTGCTGCACCAGGCCGGGCAGGTCGCCGCCGGCGGGCTGGCTGTCGTCCCGGTCCGGGAGCAGCCGGGACAGCACCGGCCGGGCCGCGAGCGCGTCCAGCAGCGCCCCGCCCGGCGACGGCCCGGTTACCGCGTCCCGCAGCGCGTCGGCCAGTGGCAGGTAGGGCACCGCCTCGCCGAGCCCGGCGCACCGGCCCGCCAGCACCGTGAACCCCTGCCGTTCCGCCAGCATGGCCACCTCGGTGACCAGCCGGGTCTTGCCGACCCCGGCGTCGCCGCTGAGCATCGCGACCACGGGACGGCCCGCCGCCGCCTCGCCGAGCAGGCCGAGCAGCCGGCCCAGCTCGGCGTCGCGGCCGACCAGCCGTCCGCGCGGAGCCGCAAGCACGTGCTCCAGTATCGCCGGGACCTCTGACGCTGGCGACCGCCGGCGTTGCGGGGGGTCCGGGCCTTCAGCCTGTCACGGAGGCGGCGACATGCCGGTACCGCATCGCGCAGGCCGCGGCCGCCGCGGGGTGGCCGGCCCAGGCGAGGCCATTGCGCCAGCCGTGCGCCGCGTTTACTATTCTAGACGTTCCATCACCTATCCGACTCTTCCAGGTGCCCAGCCGGCGGATGGTGATCGTGCACGGCAACGGTCCGCAGGTGGGGATCTGCGGCACAGCAGCAGGAGGGAGCGGGTCAGATGGCAGGTGATCGAGTGCCGCGGCGGACGATCGACGGGCATTCGCACATCGGGGCGATGGACGCGTGGAAGTTCTACGACTTGAAGGAGCCGGTCAAGCCGACCGTGTACGAGTTCGCCACCAGCGATGACTACCGGCGGCACATGGATGATCTCGGGGTTGAGCGTGCCCTCGTGCTCCCCAACTACGGGATCCCGGTGCAGGGCCAGCCGTTCTCGCTGAACCCGCTGGTGCTCGACACGGTCAAGGCCCACGACCGGATCAAGGGCGGGCTGTGGGTGTCGTTCCTGCCGCAGAACAAGGAGATGACCCTGGAGGCGCTGCGGCACGCGGGTGAGGACGGCATCGTCGCGCTCAAGACCACGTTCCTGCTCGGCGGCAACCCCGACCCGGGCACCTGGGACGAGGAGACCCGGGAGATCGCCGAGGCCTGCTTCGCGGCGGCCCGCGAGCACGACCTGGTATTCCATTTCCACACCAGCCCCGGCGGCACCTCGGACCTGAACAACTACATCCCCCTGGTCGAGCGGTATGCCCGGGAGGTCAAGACCTACCTGGTGCACTTCGGCGGCGGGGTGAGCGGTCACATCCGCCTGGTGCCCCGGTTCCTGGACTGGGTCGAGCAGGGCTACCAGGTGTACACCGACACCACCTGGGCGATCGGGTTCGGGGTCCGGTGGCTGCTGACCGAGATCGAGCGGCGGGGCGTCGGCGCCGACCGGGTGCTGTTCGCCTCCGACGAGCCGTGGAGCGACTTCTGGGGCGAGTACTACAAGATCGCAGGCCAGCCGGTCAGCGAGGAGCTGAAGAACCGGATCCTGCACCAGAACTTCGAGGACCTCTACGGCGGCTGAGGCTGACGACGCCTACCGGACGGCACCAGGCTGGTGGGCGGCGGACGGGCCGCGACGGCCCGCTGTCGCCGTCCGGAGTAGGTCCCCTGCGCCGCGGCGGTCATCGCCGCGGCGCCGAGATCGCAGCCGCGCACAGCAGATGCTGCCGGATGCGGCGACGCCGGCCAGGACAGCAAGCAACGGCGTCCTGCGGCGGTGGCCTCCCCCACAGCGCCAGCCGCAGCCCGGCCAGCGCCTCGGCGACCAGCGCGGCGACATGCTCCTCCGGTTCAGCTCGCGCACCCGGTTCCGGCCCATCTCTGTCGCGGCGCTGATGGCCAGCGCGCGGATCTGAAGGGCTCCCGCCGACGTCAGTCCACGTAGACGACCGGGGCGCCGTGGTCGGCAGCCTCGGCGACCTCGTGGGGTGCTGCTGGCCGTGGGAATGCCGGTGCCGATGCCGAGGAACGCCGTATGCCGACCATGCGGGTCAGGTGCCGGACCGCGGCGGCGAGGAACGCCCGCTGGGCCCGGACGCCGCGCCGCAGCCCGGATCGGCAGCCAGCGCCTGCTCGGCGGCGAAGTTGTCCTTGCCGCCGAGCCAGTGGTCGTAGACCCGCGCCTGATGCCGTGTCGATCAGTGCCCGGAGGTCCCGGCTGCCCGGCACCATTTGCGGCGCCCCGCTGGCCCGCGGTGGTCGGCCCGCCGCGAGTGCGACCGACCGGTCGGTACTATACTGGCCGCTCACCGGACAGCCCAGGGCGGTGCGCAGCAGGGAGGGAACATGCAGTTCGCGGATGCGGTCGCGCTCGTCACGGGCGGCGCCTCGGGACTCGGCGCGGGCACGGCCCGCGCCGTGGTGGCGGCAGGGGGCAAGGTGGGAATCGTCGACCTCCCGTCGAGCGCGGGGGAGGCCCTGGCGGCGGAGCTGGGCAGCTCGGCCGCCTTCCTGCCGGCCGACGTGACGGTTCCCGGGCAGGTGCGGGCTGCGGTTGACGGGGTGGTCGAGCGGTTCGGCCGCCTCGACCTCACGGCGAACTGCGCCGGGGTGGCCGATGCGGCCCGGGTGCTGGACCACGACGGGTCAATGTTCCCGCTGGAGACCTACGCCCGCGTCGTGGGCATCAACCTGATCGGCCTCTTCGACGTGGTGCGCAACAGCGCCCGGGTGATGAGCGGCAACGAGCCCGACGCCGACGGCTGCCGCGGCGTCATCGTGAACGTCGCGTCGATCGCGGGCTACGAGGGCCAGGCCGGGCAGGCCGCCTACTCGAGCTCGAAGGCGGGCGTCATCGGCATGACCCTCCCGCTGGCCCGGGACCTTGCCTCGCACGGCATCCGGGTGGTGTGCGTCTGCCCGGGCATCTTCGACACCGGCATGCTGGCCGCGGCCAGCGACAAGCTCCGGCAGCGCCTGGCAGACATCCACGTCTTCCCCAAGCGGCTGGGCACCCCGGCCGACTTCGCGAAGCTGGTCCAGGCGATCTGCGAGAACCCGATGCTCAACGGCGAGGTCATCCGGCTGGACGCGGCCACCCGGCTCGCCCATGGCTGACCCTCAGGCGCGGGCGGCCGCGCGGATCGCCTCGGCGATGTCGGCGCGGCCCGGCAGCCAGCGGCGCTCGGCGGCCGGCGCGTACGGGGCCGGGCTGCTCCGGGCGCCGACCCGCAGGACGGGCGCGTCCAGGCTCCAGATCGCGGAGTCCGCCGCCGTCGCCGCGATCTCGGCGCCGACGCCGAACTCGGTGACGGCCTCCTGGGCAATGACGAGCCTCGACGTGCGGCGGACCGAGGCCACGATCGCGGCCCGGTCCAGCGGCGTGATCGTCCTGAGGTCGATGACCTCGGCGGAGATCCCCTCGGCGGCGACGTCCTCCGCGGCGGCGAGGGCCTCCGAGCACATCCGCGACCACGAGACCACGGTCACGTCGGTGCCCGGCCGGACGACGGCGGCCTGGCCGAGCGGGACCAGGTGGTCCCCGGGCGGGCGCTCCCCGCTGGTCCCGTACAGCAGGCGGTTCTCGATGAAGACCACCGGAGCCGGGTCCCTGATCGCCGCGCGCAGCAGCCCGTAGGCATCCGCGGGGGTCCGGGGCATCACCACCTTCAGCCCCGGGACGTGCGCCAGCAGGGCCTCCAGGCTCTGCGAGTGCTGGGCCCCCGAGGACCGGCCGGCCCCGAACTGGGTGCGGATCGTCAAGCCCAGGGCCGCGGCGCCGCCGGTCATAAAGCGCATCTTCGCGGCCTGGTTGAGAATCTGGTCGAAGCAGACGCCGACGAAGTCCAGGTACATCAGCTCGACGACCGGCCGCAGGCCCGACATGGCGGCGCCGACCGCCAGGCCCACGATCGCGGTCTCGGAGATGGGCGTGTCCAGCACCCGGTCCGGCCAGCGGGAATGCAGCCCGCGGGTGATGCCGAAGACGTTGCCCCCGGCGCCGACGTCGACGCCGGCCAGGAAGACGCGCTCATCGTCGCCCAGTTCGCGCGCGAGCGCCTCGCGCACGGCGTCCGTCAGGCGGAACGTCCCGCGGCCGACCCCGGCGGGCGGGAGGCAGCTGGCCAGGGGAGGGCCGCCGGGGCGGGGTAGGTCGCGGCCGGGGTGTAGGTCGCGGCCGGGGTCCTCCGCCCGCGGCAGCGCCAGCGCGGCGGCGGTCTCCCAGTCGGCGTCCGGGGCGCGGCGGGCGGCGGCCTCGGCGTCGGCCAGCAATCGCCCGACGGCCGCGCGGATCCGGGCGACGGCCACCGGCGCCGCGCCGGCGGCGGCGAGGCGGGCCTCGTGTAGCAGGATCGGGTCGCTGCCGGGCGGCTCCTCCTCGACCCGGTAGCGCTGCGGGTCGCCCTCGTAGTGGCCCCGCCGCCGGTGGGTCATCGCCTCGATCATGCGCGGCCCGCGCCCCGCCCGGAGTTCGCCGCAGGCCGCCGCGGCGGCGTCCGCCACGGCCAGCACGTCGTCGCCGTCCACCCGATCGAACCCGAGGCCGTAGCCGGCGGCCCGCTGCGCGAGCGAGACGGGATGCTGGTCGGAGGTCCTGGAGAACTCCGCGTACCCGTTGTTCTCGCAGAAGAACAGGACGGGCAGCCGCCACAGGGCGGCGAGGTTGACGGCCTCGTGGAAGGCGCCCTGGGCGGTGGCACCGTCGCCGAAGAACGCGACCACGACCTCACAGCCCCTCTTGAGCCTGATGGCGGCGGCGGCGCCCACCGCGATCGGCAGGCCCGCCGCCACGATGCCGTTCGCCCCGAACACGCCCAGGCGCGGGTCGGCGATGTGCATGGACCCGCCCATGCCGCGGTTGGTGCCGGTGGTCTTCCCCATCAGCTCCGCGAGCATCGGCGCGACCTCCATGCCCTTGGCGATGCAGTGGCCGTGACCGCGGTGGGTGGAGGTGATGACGTCCCCGGGGCCGAGGGGCCAGCAGGCGCCCACGGCGGACGCCTCCTGGCCCACCGACAGGTGCACGAAGCCGGGGATGTCGCCGTCGCGGTACAGGGCAGCCGCCCGCTCCTCGAAGGCGCGGATCAGCAGCATCCGCCGGTACATCTCCAGCAGGTCCGGCAGCGGCGGGAGGGGCCGCGGGAACGCGGCACCCGCCCCTGGATCGGCTCGCTCCATCCTTGTAGTGTACCGACTGTTCGGTAAAAGACGGCGCGCCCGGGCCGCCCCGGGAAGGCCCGGGCGCGCCGGGACGGGACGGGAGCGGCGCCGATGAGAGCGGCCGTGTGGCACGCCGCGGGCGACCTGCGAGTGGAGGACGTCCCGGAGCCGGGTGACCCCGGGCCGGGCCAGGCCGTCGTGGCGGTGCGTTTCTGCGGCATCTGCGGCACCGACGTGCACGAGTTCGCCGAGGGCCCGGTGCTGATCCGCCCGTCCGCCCACCCGCTGACCGGGAAGGCCCCGCCGGTGGTGCTCGGCCACGAGTTCAGCGGCATGGTGGCGGCGATCGGCCCGGGCGGCCCGGCGGGCCTGGTGGGCGCGCGGGTCGCGGTCGACCCGTGCTGGCGGTGCGGGACCTGCTACTGGTGCCTGCGCGGCGACTACCACATCTGCCGGCTGGGGGGATCGGTCGGCCTCGCCTCCGACGGCGCGCTCGCGCCCCTGGTCACCGTCCCGGCCGAGGGGCTCGTGCCGCTGCCCGACGAGGTCGGCGACACGGTCGCCGCCCTGGCCGAGCCGCTCGCGGTCGCCCTGCACGCCGTGCGCCGCGGAGGCGTCGGCGTCGGCGACACGGTCCTGGTCGTCGGCGCCGGCCCGATCGGCGCCGCCGTCGTGCTCGTCGCCCGCGCTGCGGGCGCCGCCGCGGTCTACGCCAGCGACCCGGCTCCTGCCCGCCGCGAGAGCGCGCTGCGGCTCGGCGCGGCGCAGGCGTTCGACCCCACCGCCGACGACGTCCGCCGCGAGGTCTTCCTGCGCTGTGGCAGGGTGGGCCCGGACGTCGTGTTCGAGTGCACGGGCGTCCCGGCTGCGGTCGCAGGGGCGGTGGAGGCGGCTCGGCGCGGCGGCGTGGTCGTGCTGCTGGGCGTCGGGCACGGGGCGGCCGAGGTGCGCCCGGCAGCGGTGACCGCGTACGAGCGGACGATCGTCGGCTCGCTCGGCTACAACCGGGACCTGCCCCGCGTGGTCGGCCTGGTCGCCGCGGGCTCCATCGACCCGGGGCCGCTCGTCTCCGCGGTCGTGCCGCTCGCCGACGTGGTCGGCTCGGCGTTCGAGCCCATGGCCGCGGGTGCCCACGCCGGCCTCAAGATCCTCGTGGACGTCACGGCCTGAGCGCCCCACGTTGACCGGGCCGCCGACGGCGGGGCATACTTTGTACCAACCGTTCGGTCGGGAGGACTCGTGACGACACCGGCGCAGCAGCACCCTGTACCGGCCGGCCAGGTGGAGCCCTGGCAGGACATCCCGGACGACTACCGGGCGGCGGCCACCCGGATGATCGAGTTCCACATGATGAGCGAGATCGTCGGGCCCGTGCACGAGTTCCGGTGGGTGCCCAGGGCGCCATCGCTGCAGGCCAAGCTGATGTTCGCGGCCAAGTCCCAGGACGAGGTCGGCCACGGGCTGATGCTGCTGCGCGTCTGCGAGGACCTCACCGGCAAGTCGCGCGCCCAGTACCTCGAGCAGATCCTCGACGGCCCGCCCCGGTTCATGAACATCTTCCACTACCCGTGGGACGAGTGGGTGGACCCGGCGATCGTGGCCTGGCTCATCGACGGCGCCGAGATCGAGCGCCAGGCCACGCTGCTGCGGAGCAGCTACGGACCGTACGCGCGGGCGATGCGGAAGATCCTCAAGGAGGAGGGGTTCCATCACCACTGCGGCCGGTACCTCATCGGGCGGATGATGGCGGGCGGCCCGCGGCAGCGCGCCGCCGTGCAGCGCGGGGTGGACCGCTGGTGGCTGCGGACCCTGGCGATGTTCGGCCCGCGGGACGAGAACTCCCGGCATGGCCCGGCGCTGATGGCCTTCGGCCTCAAGCTGGCGCGGAACGAGGACCTGCGCCAGTCGTGGCTGACGAAGTTCGTCCCGCAGATCCGGGCCATGGGCTTGGAGATCCCCGACGACAGCCTCGCGCGCGACGAGGAGGCCGGGCAGTGGGCCTACACCGAGCCCGACTGGGCGGAGTTCTCCTCGCTCCTGCGCGGCGGCAGCCCGGTGGGAGCCGACCTGCAGCGCGACCTGCGCACGGCCCGCAGGGTCAACGACTGGCTGCTCGCGGAGGACTAGGTGGCGTACCTACGCATTTTCGAGGTCTTCCGGCAGAAGGCGCCGGGGGATGCGCACCAGCACGTGGGCGAGGTGGAGGCGCCCGACGCCCCGGCCGCCATGGTGCTCGCCAAGGAGCACTTCGCGCGGCGCGAGGCCTGCTGCAGCCTGTGGGTCGTCGACAGGGCCGACGTGCTGGCCAGTCACTGGGCGCCGGAGGTGTTCGACGCGGGCCGGGCGAAGGGCTACCGGCGCTCCGGCGGGGCCCGGGCGAGATCCGCGGGGCCGGCGTGAGGCCCGCCTCCGCGGTCGCCGAGGCGGCCGACGGGGACCTTGAGCCGACGCTGACCTGGCTCGCCGACGACGAGCTGCTGACCGGGCACGTGCTCACCTCGGTGGCCGGCTGGGGGCCGGAGCTGGAGATCAACGTCGCCATGTCCTCGATGGGCCAGGACGAGATCGGCCATGCCCGCCGGCTCTACGGCCTGTTCGCCGACGCCGGGCAGGCCGAGCGCCTCGTCTACGAGCGGCCCGCGGCCGCCTTCCGCGCCGGCCTGCTGGCCCGCACCTACCCGCGGGAATGGGAGCTGCTGCTGGCCCGCCAGTATCTGTTCGAGACCGCCGCGGACGCCCGCGCCGCCGTGCTCGCCCGCGCCACGGCGGCCGGCGTCGCCGCGCTGATGGCGGAGATGGCCCACGAGGAGCGGTACCACCTCGACTTCTGGCGGACGTGGCTAGCCACCACCAGCCGCCGGTCGGATGCCGCCCGGGCCCGGGTCCAGCGAGCCCTGGACCGGATGTGGCCGCTCGCGGCGGCATCGTTCCTGCCGGAGCGCCCCGGCGCGGCGGAGCGGGCGCTGGGCCTGCCGGAGGGGGCCCTGAGCCGGGCCCGCCGGGAGTGGGCCAGCGCCGAGCGCGAAGCCTGCCAGCGGCTCGGGCTCAGCCTTTGCGACGGCCCGCCGGAGGCCGGGGCGGACCAGCTCGGCGCGATGCTGGACGAGATGCGCGACGTCTACCAGACGGCGCCGGGGAGCTGGTGAGCGCCGTGCCCCCGCCGGACCGCGCGCGGGAGCGGGAGGTCATGCGGGCCCTCGCCGCGGTCGAGGACCCCGAGCTGCCGGTGAGCATCGTGGACCTGGGCATGGTGCGCGCGGTCACCGTCCGCGGCAGCCGTGCCGTGGTGGAGCTGGTGCCGACCTTCCTCGCCTGCCCGGCGCTGTGGATGGTGGAGTCCGAGGTCAGGCGGTCCGTCACCGCGCTGCCCGGGGTGGCGGAGTGCGAGGTCGCCTGGCGGGCGGGCGGCTGGTCGGGAGCGGACGTGACCGAGGCCGGGCGCCGGGCGCTGGCCGGCGCGGGGCTGGCGGCGCCGGCGGCCGGGGGGGAGGTCGCCTGCCCGTTCTGCGGCTCGCCCGACGTCCGCCCGGCGAGCCCGTTCGGGTCGGCGGTCTGCCGGTCCGCCGCCTACTGCGACCGGTGCCGCACGCCGTTCGAGGTGCTGAAGGACAAGCGTTCCACCGGGGGAGCCGCGCCGGTCAGCGGGGCGCCGGACGTCCCTGCCCCGGTCGGCCCGCCGGCGGGCGGGCACCCGGCGCCCTGATCCCGTCGGTGAACAGCGCGTAGTACTCGGCGGCGAGCCGCTCTACGGTCAGCGCCTCGCTCGGCTGGTACCACAGGTACGTGTAGTTGTGCATCCCGAGCCAGGCGAGCGCCGCGATCCGGATGTCGGCAATGGCGAACTCGCCCGAGCGCACGCCGTCGGTGAGGATCTTCTCGATGCGGCGCTCGTACTGCCGGCGGCTCGCGGTGAACCGCCGGGCGCGCTCGCCGGTCAGGGCCCTGTGCTCGTGCAGGAAGACCCAGACGTGGTCGGGGTAGGCGGCGATGACCGCGATCTGCTCCCGGCCGAGCTGGCGCAGGCGCTCGCCCGCAGGCTCGTCCATCTCGGAGATGCGGGTGGCCAGCTCTAGCACCTGGCTCATGACCCGGTCGTGGATGAGGTAGAGGAGGTTCTCCTTGGACTCCACGTAGTAGTACAGGGAGCCCTTGCCTAGCCCCACGGCCTCGCAGAGCTCGGCGGTGCCGGTGGCGTGATAGCCGCGCTCGGCGAACAGCCTCGCCGCGGCGTCCACGATCGACGTGCGGCGGTCATGCCAGCGCTGGCCCCGTTGCCCCGGCACCCTGCTCCTTCGCGTGGGCTTCCCGATCCGGCAGAAAGGTACCACCGGCGGGCGCGGCCGGGGTCAGGCGAGCCCGCGGGCGATCACCATCTGCTGGATCTCGCTGGTCCCCTCGCCGATCTCGAGGATCTTGGCGTCGCAGTAGAAGCGCGCCACGTCGGTGTCGAGCATGTAGCCATATCCGCCGTGGATCTGGACCGCCTCCCGCGCCGCGTCCACGGCGGTCCTGCTGGCCTTGAGCTTGGCCATCGCGGCCGCGTGCTCGAACGGCCGCCCGGCGTCGCGCAGGGCGGCGGCCCGGTAGGTCATCAGCCGGGCGGCCTCGAGCTCGGTCGCCATGTCCGCCAGCTTGAACGCGATCGCCTGGTTCTCGATCAGCGGGCGCCCGAACTGCCGGCGCCGGCGGGCGTGCTCGGTCGACATCTCCAGCAGTGCCGCGGACAGGCTCACCGCGAGCGCGGCCACGGCGATCCGCCCGACCGCCAGGACCGACAGGAACTGCGACAGGCCCCGCCCCGGGCTCCCGAGCAGGTGGTCGCCGGGGACCCAGACGTCCTCGAAGACGAGCTCGCGCGTGTCGAGCGCCTTCCAGCCGATCCCGTTCAGCTTCGGTCCGAGGCTGAAGCCGGGCGTGCCGTTCTCCACCACCAGGTTCGCGTACGCCGGCCGGCCATCCTGGCCGGCGTCGTCGCCGAGGCGGGCGAGGATCGTCACCCCGAAGCTCATCGGCGTGCCGGCGTTGGAGATGAACATCTTCCGGCCGTTGATGAGCCAGCCGCCGTCGCGCCGCTCCGCCCGGGTGCTGACCGCCCCGGCGTCGCTGCCCGCGCCGGGCTCGGTGAGGCCGAAGGCGCCGAGCGCCCGCCCCTCCGCCAGCGGCCTGAGCCAGCGGTCGCGCTGCTCGTCGGTGCCGAAGCGCAGCAGCGGCATGCTGCCGATCGTGGAATGGGCCTGCCATGCCGCGGCGACGGACTGGTCGGCCTTGCCGATCTGCTCCATGGCCGCCACGAACCCGACCGTCGTAGCGCCGCCCCCACCCCACTCCTCGGGGACCAGGAGCCCGAGCAGCCCGGCCTCGCCCATGCGGCGCAGTACCTCGACCGGGCAGCGGCCCGCGGCCCACGCCTGCGCCGCCACCGGGGCGATCTCGCGCCGGGCGATGGTGGCGGCCAGGTCCGCGAGCGCGGCCTCGTCCTCGGACAGGTCCAGGTCCACCGGGCCAGTCTTGTACCGACCGGTCAATAATGTCAACCCGGCGTCGGCCAGCGCGGGTCGCGGCCCTCCGCGCGGGCGGCCAGCGCCTCGGCGAGATCGGGGCCGCCGAACGCGGCGGCCATCTCGGCCTCCTCCTCTTCCAGGGCGCGGTCGAGGGCCGCTCCCGACCCCTCCAGGCGGAGCACCTGCCGCTTGGTGGCCGCCAGGGCCGCGGGGGAGCGGCGGGTGTAGGCCAGGGCGCGCTCCCGCGCCGCGTCCTCCAGGCGGTCGGCCGGGACGACCTCGTCGGCCAGGCCCAGCCCCAGCGCCTGCGCCGCGGTCAGGACCGCTCCGTGGGCGAGCAGCTGCCAGGCCCGGTGCGTCCCCACCCGGCGGGACAGCAGCCAGGTCGCCGCGCTGTCCCCGCCGGGCAGCCCCAGGCTGGTGAAGACCAGGCCGAGGCGGGCGTCCTCGGCCAGGACCACGTCGTCGCAGGCCAGCGCGATGCAGGCGCCGCCGCCGAAGGCGGCCCCGCGCACTGCCGCCACCGTCGGCTTGGCGAGCCCCGCAAGGCGGCGGACGGCGGACGGGGCGAGCGCCAGCGCGGCGGGGCGGCCAGCCGCGGGGGAGCGCCGGATCTCCTCGATGAACGCCAGGTCGGCCCCGGCGCAGAACGCCCGTCCGCGGCCGCCGACCACGACGCAGCGCACGCCGGGATCGCGCTCGCAGGCCCCGAGTGCCCGGTGCAGGTCCCGCAGGTCCTGGCGGCCGAACGCGTTCAGGCGCTCGGGCGCGTCGAGGGTGATGCCCGCGACCGCGGAGCCGAGACCGCTCACATGGACAGCCATGGGAACCTCCGGCTGGTGTTTTTGACCGACCAGTCGTACGATACTCGGGACCGGCGAAGGAGGGCCGATGCCAGAGCGCCTGCTGGACAAGTGGTTCGACGACATGACGGTCGGCGACGAGGAGATCTCCCGCGGCCGGACCATCACCGAGACCGACGTCGTGACCTGGTGCATGTTCACCGGCGACTGGTTCCCGATCCACTCGGACGTCGTCTACTCCGAGGAGTCGATGTTCGGCGAGCGGCTGGCGCCCGGGCTGATGGTGATGGCGATTGCGGGCGGCCTGGTGGTCCCCGCCGAGAGCGTGGCGATCCTGGCCCAGTACGGCATCGACCGGGTGCGCTACCCGGCCCCCACCTTCATCGGCGACACCATCCGGGTGCGTAACCGGATCGCCAGGCTCGAGCGCCGCGATGACCGGACCGGCATCGTCGACCTGGACTGGGACGTGATGAACCAGAACGGCCGCACGACCTGCAACGTCCTGATCCGCGTGCTGCAGGCCTGCCGTCCGGAGGAGTGACATGACACGGTATGACGGCTACACCACGCTCGCCTGCGACCTCGACCGCGACGGCGTCCTGCTGGTCCTGCTCAACCGGCCGGACAAGATGAACAGCCTCGACGAGACCATGGTCGCCGAGCTCCGGGACGCGATGGCGGCGGCCGACGCGGACCTTGAGGTGCGGTGCGTCCTCATCACCGGCGCGGGCCGGGCATTCTCGGCCGGGCGGGACATCTCCTCCGCCGAGCCGGACGAGGACGCCTACGACATCATCGCCAACCACGTGAACCCCATGCTCGCGGCGGTCTACCACTGCCGCAAGCCGACCGTCGCCGCCGTCAACGGCCCCGCGATGGGGATCGGCCTGGGGATCGCCCTCGCCTGCGACATCGTGCTCGCGGCCGACAACGCCCGGATGTCGTCGCCGTTCGCGCGGCTGGGAGTGGCACTGGACTCCGGCGGCCACTACTTCCTGCCCCGGCTCGTCGGCTATCAGCGGGCGATGGAGATGGTCTACACCTCCGACATCATCCGCGGGAAGCAGGCCGCCGCGTGGGGCCTGGTCAACCGGTCGGTCCCGGGCATCCGGCTGCGCGACCGCTCGCTGGACCTCGCGCGGCGCATCGCGCGGGGGCCGGTGAACGCGTTCATGGCCGAGAAGGCGTTCATGCGCCGGGCGATGACGATGGGCTACGACCAGGTCTGCGCCGAGGAGGCCACGCTCCAGGCCTCGCTGATGGGCTCGCCCGAGTACGGCGAGGGCCTGGCGGCGTTCTCCGGCAAGCGCGCTCCGGACTTCTCCGCCATTCCGCTGCGGCCGGACTCCCGGGAGGAGGCGCCCCGGTGATCAAGACAGGGGACATCCCCGCGCTCAACGCGGCCAAGTACCCGGGAGGCCTGGCCGTGTCCCGCGAGGACATCGAGTCGCGGACCTGGCGGCAGCTCAACGACCGCGTGAACCAGCTCGCCCGGGTGCTGCTGGCCCAGGGCGCGGCCCAGGGCGACCGGGTGATGCTGCTGGCCCGCAACCGGATCGAGTGCGTCGAGGCATTCTTCGCCTGCGCGAAGATCGGGGTGATCTACTCGCCGATCAACTGGCGGTTCGCGCCCGCGGAGATCGAGTACGTGCTCGGCGACAGCGGCTGCGAGATCCTGCTCTGCGACACCCAGTACGCCGAGTTGATCCGGGGCATGCGGGACGCGGGCGCGACCGCCGGGGTGCGGGCGATCATCGGCTTCGGCGTCGGCCACGGGTTCGACCTCGATTACGAGGCGCTGCTCGCCGGGCAGGGCACCGGCGAGCCGCCGGCCCCGGAGATCGGCGACGACGACGTCTGCTGGATCTGCTACACTGGCGGCACCACGGGGATGAGCAAGGGCGTGATGCTCACGCACCGGAACAACTTCGTCCAGTGTGTGCACCTCGGCATCGCTGACCACGCCCGCCACGAGGACGTGTACCTGGTCACCGGCGCGCTGTTCCACGTCGTCCTGAACATGGCGCTTGCCTACTGGTTCCTCGGCTGCCACGTGGTGATCATGGACTTCAGCCCCGACCTGTGCCTGGACCTCATCGAGCACCACCGGGTGACCAAGACGGTGCCGGTCGCGACCATGCTGAACCTGCTCATGGATGCCCAGCGCGGCAAGCCCCGCGACCTGTCCTCGCTCGTGCTCTGCGGGACGGGGGGCGCGCCGATCAACCCGGAGGTCGTGCGGCGGGCCTCCCAGGAGTGGCAGTGCGACTTCGTCCAGTACTTCGGGCAGACGGAGGCGGCCCACCACTTCACCTACCTGTCCGCTGCGGATTACCGGCGCGGCCTGGCGCCGGACGCCACCGAGGCGGAGCGGCGCCGCATCGCCTCCGCCGGCCGCGCCCAGCACTGCGACCTCATGCGGATCGTGGACGACGACGACACCCCGCTGCCGCCGGGCTCAGTGGGGGAGATCTGTGCGCGCGGGCCGAACGTGATGGCGGGCTATTGGAACAAGCCGGAGCTGACGGCCCAGACGCTGCGCGGCGGCTGGCTGCACACCGGCGACATCGGCTACCTGGACGAGGACGGCTACGTCTACGTGGTCGACCGGAAGAAGGACATGATCGTCTCCGGCGGCGAGAACGTCTACAGCAGCGAGGTGGAAGCGGCGCTGTACCGGTCGCCGGAAGTCCTGGAGTGCGCGGTCATCGGGGTTCCCGACGACCGCTGGGGAGAGGCCGTCCACGCGTTCGTGGTCAAGGCGCGGGAGGCCGCCGGCGACGACGAGCAGGTCCGCGCCAGGATCCTCGGCACGGCGCGGGAGTTCCTGGCCGCGTACAAGGTCCCCAAGGCGCTGCTGTTCGTGGATGCGCTGCCGAAGTCCGCGACCGGCAAGATCCAGAAGGCCGTGCTCCGCGACCGGTACTGGGGCGAGCGCGAGCGGCGCGTCGGCGCGTCCGCCGAGGGCCTCAGCCCAGGCTGAGGTGACCCCCCTCCCCCGCCAGGCCGTACGCCGCTACCCCCGCCACCGCCGCCTCGACGACGGGGGCGGAGTAGGCTCCGCCGCGCGAGCTGCGCGGCTCGAACCACTCCACGACCCAGTGGACCATGCCGAGGACCAGCCGGGCGAGCATCAGCGCCTCGATGTCGGTCCGGACCTCCCCGGCCCGCTGGGCGGCCTCGATGAGCTCGGCGAAGCGGCGCTCGTACTCCCGCCGCCAGTCGCGCACGCGCCTGGCCACCTCGGTCTTGCCCTGGAGGCGGATGATGATGCTGGTCCCGCGCGGGTCAGCGAGGGCGGCGCGCACAGCGCCGGTGAACGCCGCGAGCACGCGCCCGCCGGGCCCGGCCTGGCTGGCCTCCGCCTGCTCCAGGCTGGCCGTCAGCGCGGAGAACGCCCGGCCGCAGATCGCCTCCAGGAGCTGTTCCTTGCCCCGGATGTGGTGGTAGAGGCTCGACTTGTTGATCTTCGCTGCGGCGGCGATGTCTTGCATCGACGTGCCCTCGTACCCCTGCCGGTAGAACAGCTCGGTCGCCGCCTCCGCGATGCCGGCGGGGCTTTGCAGCTCTCGGCGTGGCTTGGGCACGGGGCCGGGTTCCTCTCCGTCTGGCCGTCGGCGGCGTCACCGTCGGCGATCCCGTCACGGGACCGGGGAGGGCTCCGTGCGACATGACTGGCCCGCGCCGCGGGCGCGCCCGGCGATCCGCTCCCGGGGACTGACCCTATCGCTGTGCGAGTGGGGCGATGCCTCATCCGCCCGGCTCGTGCTTGTCGGCGCGCATGGCTTCCTCGACTGCGCCGAGTTCTTCGCGCCGCTGGCCGGGGCGCTGCGCCGGCAGGACCCGGGGCTGGCGCTGGTGGCGCTGTCCTTCGCCGGCCACGGCCGTTCGGACTGGGCGGACGCTTACGGCTGGTACGACCACGCGGCCGACCTGGCCGCCGTCGCCCGGGCGGTGGCGGCGCGGGCGGCGGACGGGGCGACCCTGGGCCTGGTCGGTCACTCGTTCGGCGGCGTCCAGGTGCTGCAGGCGCTGGCGCTGGAGCCCCGGCTGGCGCGCTTCGCGGTGAACCTCGACGCGGTTGCGCCGCCGTTGTCGCTGCCGGGCGGCGCCCTGCCTGGCGCCCTGGCGCAGCTCGCCAGGCAGGGCGGGAGCGCCCGCCCGCTGCGCACCTACGCGGACCTGGACGCCGTGGCGGAGCGGCGCGCGGCGAGCAACCCGAGGCTCCCGCTCTCGCTGCTGCGCTGGCTGGCCCCGCACCTGGCGCGCCAGCAGGACGGGCGCTACGTGTGGCGGGTGGACCCGGCGCTGGTGGGGTGGACCAGGCCGTGGGACCTGTCCGGCGCGCCGCCGGCCGACCCGCTGGCCCTGACGGCGGCGCTGCCTCATCCGGTGCTCACGGTGACCGGCGCGGCCCAGGACCACCCCCAGGTGCGGGGGCGCTATCCCGGCGATGCCGCGATCGCGGCCCTGCCCGGGAACTGGCACTGCCGGCTCCAGGAAGCGGGCCACTACGTGCACCTGGAGCGCCCCGGCCAGGTGGCGGCCGCGATCTTGCGCCATGCCGCGCGCCCGGCGTGCGGGCCGCCGGCATGACCGAGGTGCGATGGACCCCGGGGCGCGTCCCGCTGGCGGTGACGCCGGGTACGCGCGCCGTGGTGGCCGTCCACGATCCCGGCAGCCCGCCCGGGGCGCGCCGGCGATGGCTCGACTCCGCCCGGCGATCCTGGGGGGCATGGTCCTATGCCCAGCGCGGGCACGCACCGAGCGCCTGGGTGGCCGGCGGGGTCTACCGGGCCAGCGACCTCGCCGTCGACCTGGTGCGCGTGCTCAGGGAGCTCGTCGGCGAACCGTGCCTGCTGGCGGGGCAGGGGGCGGGAGGCCTCGTCGCCGTGCTGGCCGCCGCAGCGGCGCCCGGCCTGGTCAGCGGGCTGCACCTGCTCCCGGCCGACGGGGCAGGCGGCTGGGGGGCCGACCTGGCCCGCGTGGTGACCGAGGGTGCCGCGCTGAACCGGTCGTGGCTGGGAGCCGTGTCGTCTGCCGCCCCCGCCGTCGGCGCGGGAGATGACCCCCTGCTGGCGTGCGGGCCGGCCGAGAGGCTGCACAAGGACGCGCTGGGCGCCGCCGCGGCCTGGGTGCGCGCTCCCTGGTGGGCGGGGGACGGGCACGCCCTGCGGCCGTGGCTGCCGGCCGGGCTGCGCGCGCCCGGCCCCCTGCTGATGCCCGCCGAGCTTCCGGGACCGGTTGCCGGCCGTGGCTTCGGATGATACAAACAATCGACCGGTCGGTACAGGAGATCCCATGCTGCATCCCCTCAGCGACAGCGACGCCGTCATCGTCGAGGCAGTCCGCACGCCGGTCGGCAAGCGCGACGGCGGCCTGTCCGGCATCCACCCGGCCGACCTGGCGGCCGTCATCCTCCAGGCGGTCCTGGACCGCCCGGGCGTGGACTCCTCGCTCGTCGGGGACCTGATCCTCGGCTGCGTGCTCCAGGTGGGTGAGCAGGCGCTCAACATCGCCCGCAGCGCGGCCCTGGGAGCGGGCTGGTCGCAGGACGTGCCGGGCGTCACGGTCGACCGGCAGTGCGGCTCCGGCCAGCAGGCGGTGAGCTTCGCGGCCCAGGGCGTTATGTCCGGCGTGCACGAGCTCGTCGTCGCCGGGGGGACCGAGTCGATGAGCCGGGTACCGATGTTCTCCAACGTCAGATCGGGCCCCGGGCTCCCGTACGGCGAGCGGTTCCGGGAGCGCTACCACGTTTCGGGCGACCTGGTCCACCAGGGCAACTCCGCGGAGATGGTGGCCAGGAAGTGGGGCCTGAGCCGCGCCCGCCTCGACGAGTTCAGCCTCGAGTCCCACCGCCGCGCGGCCCGCGCCCAGGCCGAGGGGCGGTTCGACCGCGAGATCGTCCCCGTGCGGGTGCCCGCGGGCGACGGCGAGCGGGTGGTCGCCCGCGACGAGGGCGTCAGGCCGGACACCTCGCTGGAGGCCCTGGCGCAGCTCAGGCCCGTGTTCGAGGCCGACGGCGTCATCACCGCGGGCAACTCCTCGCAGATCTCCGACGGCGCCGCCGCACTGCTCATCGCGTCCCACGGTGCCGCGAAGCGGCTCGGCCTGGCGCCCCGGGCGCGGATCGCGGCCATGGCGGTCACCGCGACCGACCCGATCCTGATGCTGACCGGGCCCATCCCGGCGACTGCCAAGGTGCTGGCGCGGGCGGGCCTGTCCGTCGGCGACATCGGCGTCTTCGAGGTGAACGAGGCCTTCGCCCCCGTCGTGGAGGCCTGGCTGATCGAGACCGGCGCCAGCCGCGAGCGGGTGAACCCCAACGGCGGCGCGATCGCCCTCGGCCACCCGCTCGGCGCGTCGGGCGCGCGGCTCATGGTGACCTTGCTCCACGAGATGGAGCGCACCGGCTCCCGGTACGGGCTGCAGACCATGTGCGAGGGTGGCGGGACCTCCAGCGCGACCCTGCTGGAGCTGATCGGCTGAGCCCGGTCAGCCGGGTCGCGGTGCGCCTTGCGCCGGAACTTGCCGACCGGGCTCACGGGCAGCGGGCCGGTCCGCACGATCACCCTGGACGGCTTCTTGTAGGACCCGAGCGCGGTGCGGCCCGCCTCGATCGCCGTCTCCTCCTCGCCGAGCCGCGTGCCTTCCTCGGCGACCAGACCCCGGGGAGCTTACCGATCGTTTGCCCGAGCTCGGAGGGCCAGATGAAACCCCCGGAGATGATCACGTCCACGCGGTCGATCACGTACAGGAGGGGCGCGGCCGAGCAAGGCTGCCGCCGTCATCGTCATGGTCAACGCGGTCCCGTCACCAGGGTGCCGCAGGCGGCGCGGATGATCCGGTACGAACGTGCGCCACGTCGCGAAGGGGTGAACCAGGATTTGCCTCAGCTCGGTCGGCCCGGACACCGGGGCGACGCTGCCCGGCGTCCGCTCGAACGCCGAGGCCAGGCCGATGGTGCCCGCGGCGGGCGGCGGGGCGACCTGCGCGGGCAGGTACTGGCAGACCTTTTCCCATGCACCATCATGCCGCAGGCGAGCGCGTACAGCGCGGTGTACTGGACCTCGGGCAGGAACGGCTGCAGCGCCTCCAGCTGCTCCTCCGCGGCCGGCGGCCTCCCGGATGAGGGGCTGGTCCACGCCGAGCTTCCTCAGGTCGTCATCCGCTGCGGTGAGAAGGCCGCCGCGCGGGACCTCAGCGGTAGGCGGCGAGGAACACCCTGACCGCGGAGGTGACGAACCGCTCGATCTCGGCGGGGGCGAAGTGGTCGGTCACTCCGAACATCATCATGTTCTGCGGCCTGCTCACGACCAGCCAGTTGAAGTCGCTGGCGGCGGCAACCGGGTCGTCGAGGCGCAGTTCTCCCCGCTCCGCGAGCCGGCGCAGGCTCCCGGCGAGAGCGGTGGCGAGGGCGCCAGGGCCGGACTCGTACCACGCCCGCCCCAGCTGCGGGAACCGCCCGACCTCAGCGATCACCAGGCGGCGCACGGCCATCAGCTCGGGATCCAGCACCCTGGTCAGCAGGATGCGGCCGAGCCGCACCAGGTCGGCCTCCAGGTCGTCCGAGCTGGGAAAGGAGGTGGCCAGGGCGGCGAGGAACTCCTCGAGCACGCCGCTGATGGCCTCCTGGATCACGGCCAGGAAGAGCTGCTCCTTGCTCCCGAAATGGTTGTAGACCGTCTGCTTGGACACGCCCGCGGCCGCGGTGATCTCATCCATGCTGGCGGCCGCGTAGCCATCGCGCAGGAACACCGCGGTGGCTGCCCGGGCGATGGCCCGGCGCTTGGCTGACCCCGGGCCCATCCGCCCGGCCTGGCCGGCGCCCGGCGCCTCCGCGCGGGCTGGCGCCGGGCGCCCGGGGTACGCCGCCGGCGTCTCGGCGCCCATGGACCCTCCTCGCTGCCGGCATGATCCTACCCGACATTGGACTAGACAGTTCGGTCTACCAAGACTTAGACTAGACCGTACAGTCTAGAAGACGTCCGCCGCTGGCCGCGGCCGGCCCGCCCCGAGGAGGCTGCCACGATGATCTCCGTTCTCCCGCGCTCAGCGCGCGCCCGCGCCAGCGAGCGAGCCCGCTCCGCCGCCGCCCGCGGCCGGCCGGCCGGTGACTCACCGCGCTGGGCCGGCGTGGCCACAGGCGCCGCCATGGCCGCCCCCGCCGTCTTCTTCGCCGTGATGATGTCCCTGGGGCTGGTCACGCCCGGCTACGACTGGGTGGCCCGCTACGGCAGCGAGCTGAGCCTCGGGCCGCTCGGCTGGATCATGATCGCCAACTTCGTCGTCCTCGGCGCGGCGGAGCTCGCGCTGGCCGTTGCCCTGGGCTGCGTGGCCGGCGACCGGCTCTCCGGGCGGGTGGCCGCCGCGGCGGTCGGCCTCCTGGGGGCCGCGTTCGTGACGGCCGGGATCTGCGTCACGGACCCGGCCCGGCTCATCTCCGGCGCTCATACCTGGCACGGCCTCGTGCACGCCCTGATGGCCGTGGTCATCTTCTTCGTCGCCACCCCGGCCGCCGCGCTGGCCGCCGCGCGCCGGCTGGGCCGCTGGCGCGGCTTCGCCGGCTACAGCCTGCTCACGGCGGTGGCCACGCCGGCGCTCCTGGTCGTCACGTTCGTCAGCGGCAGCCTGGTGGGGCTAGCCGAACGGGTCGTCATCGCCGTCGTCCTCGCCTGGCTGACCGCCCTCGCCGTCCGGCTCCGCCGCCTCGGCGCCGCCTGACACCCGTCCAGCCGGGCGTGTCACCGCCACCGCGGCCGCCGGGGCCTCCGACCAGGCGCTGATGGCGCCGATCGTCGTCCCGGCGGAGCCGCGCTCGGGGAGCAGCACCCGCGCGGCCCCGGTGACCCGGGTGCGGGCCGGGCGCGGGCGCGCCTAGATGAGTGATTCCTTATGGATTCAGTGGTCGTAGGCGATCAGGGATCGCAGGCCGGTTGTGGTGAGCTGCCAGTTGTGCCAGATGGCGGCGGCCATGGCCAGCAGTCGCTGGGCGATG